>Ga0163161_10000121_pt1 | contig 73471 bp, 64 predicted proteins | sample S45metaG_FD_129847 | JGI IMG/M metagenome (GOLD analysis project Ga0163161, IMG submission 129847) | Switchgrass rhizosphere microbial communities from Kellogg Biological Station, Michigan, USA - S4-5 metaG | ecosystem: Host-associated > Plants > Roots > Rhizosphere > Soil | place: USA... | reverse complement strand
GCTGTATCGCATGGAGCACAGCTCCGAGATGGTGAAAGCCTCAAGCATGGAGATGCTCACCGAGTCGGCGCAAGCGCGCATCGAGTCGCAAGGTGAAGTGCAGGCTGCCGGCATTCGCCAGCAATTCATGGACGCCTATCAATACGGCCACGGTTTCTCGCGGCAGGTGCTGTTCCTGCGCGAACAGGCCGAGAAGCGCTTCCTCGATGCTTTCGATCTGCGTGAAGACATGACCCGTCAGGTCAAATCGGCGCTGCAAGCCAACCCGGACCTGCTCGGTCTGTCGCTGGTGTTCGAAGCCAACGCGCTGGACGGCAAGGACGAACTGTTCGCCGGCCAGGCCGAACTGGGCAGCAACGACAAGGGCCGTTTCGCTCTGTACTGGTCGCAACCGACCCCGGGCAAAGTCACCTCGATGGCCCTGCCGGAAAGCGACATGGCCGACACCAGCACCGGTCCCAGCGGTCAAGCGGCCAACGCCTGGTTCACCTGCCCGCGCGCCACGCTCAAGCCGTGTGTGATCGAACCGTACTTCTATGTGATCGACGGGCAAAACGTGCTGATGACCAGCATCGTCTTCCCGCTGATGGTCAACGGCAAAGTCATCGCCTCGCTGTCGGTCGACATCAACCTCAACAGCCTGCAAGCCATCAGTCAGGGCGCGAGCAAGAAGCTCTATGACGGCCAGACCGCCGTGAGCATCATCAGCCCCGCCGGCCTGCTCGCCGGTTACAGCCCGGATGCCGGCAAACTCAGCCAGCGTCTGGATGCGGTGGATAAAACCAGCGGCGCCGAGTTGCTCAGCAAGCTCGCCTCCAGCACAAGCGTCAGCAGCCTGCACAGCAACGGCCAGTTGAAAGTGCTGTCGCCATTTCAACCGATTCCCGGGGGTCCGTCGTGGGGCGTGCTGCTGGATGTGCCAGAGAAAGTCCTGGTCAGCCGCGCCGAAGCGCTCAAGCAACAACTGGACGCGAGCAACAACTCCGGCACGCTGATCGAATTGAGCCTCGGCGTGCTGGCCGCGTTGATCGGCTTGCTGCTGGTGTGGCTGATGGCGCGCAGCGTGACCAAGCCGATCCTCGGCGTGGCGCACATGCTTGAAGACATCGCCAGCGGCGAAGGCGATCTGACCCGCCGTCTGGCCTATGACAAAAAGGACGAACTCGGGCAACTGGCCGGTTGGTTCAACAAGTTCCTCGACAAGTTGCAGCCGATCATTGCCGAGGTGAAACGCTCGGTGCAGGACGCGCGCAACACCGCCGACCAGTCTTCGGCCATCGCCACGCAAACCAGCGCCGGCATGGAGCAGCAATACCGCCAGGTCGATCAGGTTGCCACTGCCTCCCACGAAATGAGCGCCACCGCGCAAGACGTCGCCCGCAGCGCCGCGCAGGCTGCCGAAGCCGCCAAGGATGCTGATCGCGCGACCCGTCAGGGCCTGACCGTGATCGACCGCACCACCGCGAGCATCGACACCCTCGCCGCCGACATGAGCGCAGCCATGGTGCAAGTCGAAGGCCTGGCCGCCAACAGCGAGAAGATCGGCGCCGTGCTGGAAACCATTCGTGCGATTGCCGAGCAGACTAACTTGCTCGCGCTTAATGCCGCGATCGAAGCGGCGCGCGCCGGTGAGGCCGGACGCGGTTTTGCCGTGGTCGCCGACGAAGTCCGCAACCTCGCCCGCCGCACACAAGAGTCGGTGGAAGAGACCCGTCAGGTCATCGAGCAACTGCAAACCGGTACGCAAGATGTGGTTGGTTCGATGGGCAACAGCCATCGTCAGGCTCAGGGCAGTGTCGAGCAGGTTGGCCAGGCTGTGACGGCGCTGCGCCAGATCGGCGATGCGGTCACGGTGATCAGCGACATGAACCTGCAGATTGCCAGTGCGGCGGAAGAGCAAAGTGCGGTGGCCGAGGAGATCAATAACAACGTGGCGACGATTCGCGATGTGACCGAGTCGTTGTCCGGGCAGGCGAATGAGTCGGCGCGGGTGAGTCAGTCGCTCAATAGTCTGGCGAATCAGCAGCAGAGTTTAATGGATCAGTTTCGGGTTTGATTCGCAGGTTGTGGGGTGTCAGTGAGATTCACCCCTCACCCCAGCCCTCTCCCCCCAAGGGGGGCGAGGGGGAAAGGGAGCCGATCTCCGTGCCATTCAAAACCTGAGTTCGACTCCATATTTCAGATCACGGTGATGCTTTCAAAACCTGAGTTCGACTCGGTGTCTCACGTCACAGGGAAGCTTTCAAACCCTGAGTTCGACTCGGTATCTCACGTCGGCGTACCTCGAACAAACACCTCGGTCAGTCCCCTCTCCCTCCGGGAGAGGGTTAGGGTGAGGGGCTTCTAAAGGCTCACCGCCGAGGCAACTCGATTACCACCTTCAACCCGCCCCACTCACTCTCGCCCAACACCAGCAAACCACCCCAGGTCTCGACAATATCGCGGACAATCCCCAGCCCCAGCCCATGCCCGTGGGTCTGCTCATCCAGCCGCGTGCCCCGACTGAACACCTCGGCGCGCTGTTCTTCGGGAATCCCCGGACCGTCATCTTCCACGCTCAGGGCAAAGCCATCCGTACGCTCGATCACGCTCAGGCGCACTTCGGCATCCGCCCATTTGCAGGCGTTGTCCAGCAAGTTGCCGAGCAGTTCCAGCAAATCCTCACGATCCCACGGCAGTTGCAATCCCGCCGGCGCGACATAACTCAAGGCCAGATGCTCGCCGTGAATCATGTTCAGGGTCGCCAGCAATCCCGGCAGTTCCGCATCGCAATCAAACAGCGCACCTGGCAACGCATCACCGGACAGCCGCGCACGGTTCAACTCGCGATTAAGCCGTTGCTGCACCTGCTCCAGTTGTTCCTTGAGGACCTTGCGCAACTCGGGATGCGCATCGAGTTTTTCGCTGGACGCCAGACTCAACAGCACCGCCAACGGCGTTTTCAAGGCGTGCCCGAGATTGCCCAAGGCATTGCGCGAGCGCTTGAGGCTGTCTTCGGTGTGCGCCAACAAATGGTTGATCTGCGCCACCAGCGGTTCCAGTTCCACCGGCACCTGTTCATCGAGTTGTGAACGCTGGCCCTGCTGCAATTGCGCAATCTGCTCGCGGGCCTTTTCCAGTGGTTTCAAGGCGCGACGCACGGTCAGCCGTTGCAGCAGCAGAATCAACAGCAATGCCGCCAGACCCAGGCCCAGGCCGATCTGGCGCATGCGCTGAAAGCTCTCGCGCACCGGCGTGTAATCCTGGGCGACGCTGATCGAAATCGATTGGCCCAGGCGTCGATAGTCCGAACGCAGCACCAGCAATTGCTGACCGTCCGGCCCCAGTTGCAGATTGCTGTGCAGCCCGGGATGGTCGAGCAGTGGCAGATCCTGATCCCACAACGAACGCGAACGCCAATGGCTGTCGGCAAAATCAATGCGGAAATAGTGCCCGGAAAACGGCCGCTGATAAGCTGGCGACAAATGCCGCTCATCCAGTTGCAGGCCTTGCGGCCCGCGCACCAATGCCACCAGCAGACTTTCGCTGTCGTTGCGCAGACCGGCTTCGAGATAGCGCTGCAAACCCACTTCGAACAACCACAGACTGGTTTGCGCCACCACCACACCGACGACCACCATCACGCTGATCAAACCCAGGCTCAAGCGGCGTTGGATCGACCTCACGAAGCTTGCCCGCCGAACAGGTAACCCTGACCTCGACGGGTTTCGATCACACTTTTGCCGAGCTTGCGCCGCAGGTGATTGACGTGCACTTCGAGGACGTTGGAATCGCGCTCGGTTTCACCGTCGTAGAGGTGTTCGGCGAGGTGGCTTTTGGAGAGGATCTGCTCCGGGTGCAGCATGAAATAGCGCAGCAGGCGGAATTCGGCGGCGGTCAATTGAATGTCGGCGCCGTCGCGCACCACGCATTGGCGACCTTCGTCCAGATGCAGACCGGCCGCCTGCAATGTGGGTTGATTGGCCTGGCCTTTGGAGCGACGCAGCAGCGATTGAATGCGCAACTGCAACTCTTCGGGGTGGAACGGTTTGGTCAGGTAATCGTCAGCGCCGGCCTTCAGGCCTTCGATGCGCTCGGCCCAGGAATCGCGCGCCGTGAGGATCAGCACTGGAATCGCCAGGCCGCCGGCGCGCCACTGCGCCAGCACTTCAAGCCCCGGTACACCGGGCAGGCCGAGGTCGAGAATGATCAGGTCATAGGGTTCGCTGCTGCCCTGATACAGCGCATCGCGGCCGTCCGCCAGCCAATCGACTGCATAGCCCTGGCGTTGCAGGCCGGCGAGCAATTCGTCGGCCAGCGGTACGTGGTCTTCCACCAATAGCAAACGCATCGATCAATCTTCCTTGTCTTTCACCAGTTCGCCGGTATCGGCCTTCAAGTGCAGCTCACGGGCGACACCTTCGACGGTCAGCAACTCGACTTCATAAATGTAGACGTCGTGTTTTTCTTCCAGCTCGACTTCCAGCAGTTTTGCGCCGGGATAACGATCCATCGCCTGCTGCAGCACTTGCTCCAGCGGCAGGATCACGCCCTGCTTGCGCAGATCAAGCGCCTCGTCCGGACCGAGGTCGCGGGCCATGGCCGTCGAGCAACACATCACCAGCGCCAACGCCGTACGGCGGGTGGCGCGAACATTAACCTTCATTACGTATCCTGATGATCCTTGAGAACCTGCCCAGTCACCGCGTCTAATTCCAGATCCCACTCCAGCCCCTGCGGATCACGCATTTCGATCTGGTAGATGTACTTGCCGTACTGCTCTTCCAGCTCGGTATCGGTGATCGTCGAACCCGGGTGTTTTTCCAGCGCCGTGGCGTTGAGCTTCTCGAAGGAGACGATAGTACCAGCGTCGCGCAGACGCAGGGCTTCGTCGGGGCCGAGATCGCGGGCGTGGGCGAGGTTGGCGGTGAAGCCGATGATCGCGGCAATGGACAGGGCAGTCAGGGTTTTCATGGGGTCTCCGTATTTTTATGTGTTGCTTACGGTGGGCACCTTAGCGAGATGAACTTAACTGAAACTGAATTGCCATCATTGCCCCAGCTCAACACATGCCCCCGTGTAGGAGCTGCCGCAGGCTGCGGCAGCTCCTACAGGATTTTGTAACATGTGCTTATAATTGTTCGCTTGCTAACGATCGAGACCGGTATGACCGCCATCCACATCAAATTCCCCGCCCTCACCCTCAAGGCCGGCCCACGCGCCATGGCGCGCATTCGTGCCCAAGGCCTGAACGCCGCCGACGTCGGCACCCTGCCCGGCGCGGCCGGTGGACCGAAGGCGTTGGGCATTCAGGGACTGGATCTGGCGTTGTTCGGTGAATGGCTGCCGAGTGCACCGCGTGAGCGTTCGCTGATCGGCGCCTCGGTCGGTTCCTGGCGCTTCGCCAGCGCCTGCCTGCCGGACGCCGCCGAAGGCATTCGCCGCCTCGGTCATCTGTACGCCGAGCAGAATTTCAACAAAGGCGTGACCATGGCCGAGATCAGCCAGAGTTCGCAGCGCATGCTCAACGACCTGCTCGACGGCCGCGACGCGAGCATCCTCGACAACGCGCATTACCGGCTGAACATCATGGTGGTGAAAAGTCAGGGGCGTCTGGCCGATGACCATCGCGGCCGACTGGGTCTGGCACTGGGCTCGGTGATTGCCGACAACCTGCGCGGTCGCGCGCGGCTGTCGCGGCACTTCGAACGACTGATCATCCACGACCCACGCCTCGCCCCGCCGGTCAATGCGCTGAACGATTTCCCGTCGCGCTTTGTCGCCCTGAATGCCGGCAATCTGCGTCAGGCCTTGTTGGCGTCGGGATCGATCCCGATGGTCATGGAAGGCGTACGTGACCTGCCGGGCGCCGGTGCCGGGACGTTCCGCGACGGTGGCCTGCTCGACTATCACCTTGACCTGCCCTACAGCGGCGACGGCATCGTGCTTTATCCGCACTTCACTGATCGGGTGATTCCCGGCTGGTTCGACAAGACCCTGCCATGGCGCAAGGCCTCGGTGGAGCGCTTGCAGGACGTGCTGTTACTCGCGCCGTCGAAGGAATATCTGGCGCGCCTGCCCTACGGCAAACTGCCCGACCGCAACGACTTCAAACGCTTCATGGGCGATGCGCCGAGCCGGCAGAAATACTGGCATGCAGCGATGGACGAAAGCCGTCGCCTCGGCGATGAGTTTCTCGAACTGACTGCCAATGGTCGCCTCGCCGAGCGCTTGCTGACCCTTTAGTCAGCACGGCCAAACACAAGCTGGTAAACTCGCCGCCTGCCCGAATCGCTGCGGCGAACGCCATCTGAACAGAGCTGAAAATACCGTGGAAATCTTCAAAGAGTTTACCTTCGAATCCGCCCACCGCCTGCCGCACGTCCCGGACGGCCACAAGTGCGGGCGTCTGCACGGTCACTCGTTCAAAGTGGCGCTTCACCTCAGCGGCGACCTCGATCCGCACACCGGCTGGATCCGCGACTTCTCCGAAATCAAGGCGATTTTCAAGCCACTGTACGAGCGTCTCGATCACAACTACCTGAACGACATTCCCGGTCTGGAAAACCCGACCAGCGAAGTGCTTGCCAAATTCATCTGGAATGAAATGAAGCCGTTGCTGCCGGAACTGAGCGCGATCCGTATTCACGAGACCTGCACCAGCGGTTGCATCTATCGCGGTGAGTAACCTGACGTAGATCTCCCTCGTAGGAGCTGCCGAACGCGGCCCGAGCCTTCGGCAGCTCCTACAGGGGGATTGGTGTTTTGTCTGGGAAATAGAGAACAGCCCGCGAGGCTGTTTTTTTACGCCTATGCTTTTTGGCTCCCATCCGCCAAGAGGACAGGCCCATGACGGACTGGCTGCTGGATCAGGTCTTTGACTTCAACGGGCACCACATTCGTTACGCCGTGCGCGGCGACGGCCCGCCGCTGGTGTTCGTGCATGGCACGCCGTTTTCGTCATACGTGTGGCATCGGATCGCGCCGCACTTTTTCGCCACGCATCGCGTGCATTACTTCGATCTGCTGGGTTATGGACGCTCCGAACAGCCCGATGCCGACGTCTCCCTTGGCGTGCAAAACCAACTGTTGGCGCAGTTGCTCGACCATTGGAATATTGCAAACCCCGACGTCGTCGCCCACGACTTCGGCGGCGCCACCGTGTTGCGTGCACACCTGCTCAACGGCAAGGATTACCGCAGCCTGACACTCATCGACCCTGTGGCCCTGACGCCCTGGGGTTCGCCATTCGTGCAACATGTGCGCCTGCATGAAGCGGCGTTCAGTGGCCTGCCCGACTACATCCAGCGCGCCATCGTGCCGACCTATATTCGCGGGGCAATTCACCGCGATATCCCCGACGACGAACTCGCACCCTACGTGCAGCCGTGGCTCGGCGATCCCGGGCAAGCGGCGTTCTATCGGCAGATTGCACAGATGGACGAGCGCTATACCCGTGAAGCAGAAAGCCTGTACCCGACGATCCGCTGTCCGGTACAGATTCTCTGGGGCGAAGACGATCAGTGGATACCCATCGAACGTGGCCGAGCGTTACATCAGATGATCCCGGGATCACAGTTCCACCCGATTGCCAACGCCGGCCACCTCGTCCAGGAAGACGCCCCCGAAGCCATCGTCGCCGCCCTGCTGCGCTTCCTCTGACCTTGATCGTTCCCACGCTCTGCGTGGGAACGATCAAAAACAAGATCAAAAGATCGCAGCCTTCGGCAGCTCCTACATTGGGGCTCCGGTGTATTCAGGTGCACTGTTTTCGCGCTTGCCGACGCGACTCGTCTATACATAACCCGCGCCATCCGGCATTTGGCACGACCACTGCAACCCTCCTCCGCGTCTTCCCTACTCCAGCAAGGACCGCCCCATGACGCAGAACGATCCCGGCAACGATTACCCCCTCAGCGAAGTCCCCATGCATGCGCGCAAAGGCCTGGCCTCCACGGCGATGGTGTTACTGGGCTTCACGTTTTTCACCGCAACCATGTTTGCCGGCGGCAAGCTCGGCGTGGCGTTCAGTTTCGGCGAGATGATGGCGGTGATCATCGTCGGCAATCTGCTGCTGGGTTTGTACGCGGCAGGCCTGGGTTACATCGCTTTCAAGAGCGGCCTCAATTCGGTGTTGATGGGCCGTTTCTGCTTCGGCGAAGTCGGCAGCAAGCTCAGCGACCTGATCCTCGGTTTCACCCAGATCGGCTGGTACGCCTGGGGCACGGCGACGGCTGCCGTCGTGATCGGTAAATATTTCAATCTCGACGAAAGTACGGTGCTCGGCCTGATGGTGCTGTTCGGTCTGCTGTTCTGCGCCACGGCCTACGTCGGTTATCGCGGACTGGAGATTCTCTCGTACATCGCGGTGCCGGCAATGATGTTGCTGCTGATGCTGTCGATGTGGGTGGCGACGGTGAAAGTCGGAGGATTCGAGGGTTTGCTCAGCGTTGTGCCAAGCGGTTCGCTGGACTGGTCAACGGCCATTACGCTGGTATTCGGCACCTTCGTCAGCGGCGCAACGCAAGCGACCAACTGGACGCGTTTCTCGCGCTCGGCGCGCGTGGCGGTGCTGGCCAGTCTGATCGGTTTCTTCATCGGCAACGGTTTGATGGTGCTGATCGGCGCGTACGGCGCCATCGTTTACCAACAACCCGACGTGGTTGAAGTGCTGCTGTTGCAAGGTTTCGCCATGGCCGCGATGGCCATGCTGTTGCTGAACATCTGGAGCACCCAGGACAACACCATCTACAACTTCGCCGTCGCCGGTTGCAACCTGCTGCGCACCGGCCGGCGCAAAACCGTGACCCTCGCCGGCGCAGTGATTGGCACCCTCCTCGCGCTGCTGGGCATGTACGACATGTTGGTGCCGTATCTGATTCTGCTCGGCACGGTGATTCCACCGATTGGCGGGGTGATCATGGCGGACTTTTTCTTCCGTTGGCGCGGGCACTATCCGCGTCTGGCCGACGCACGGTTGCCGGCGTTCAACTGGCCGGGCCTCGGGGCCTATGCGGTCGGCACTGTCGCCGCGTTCAGCTCGCCTTGGGTCGCGCCACTGGTAGGGATCGCCGCTGCCGCGCTAACGTATGTCATCGTCACCGGCGTGCTCGGCGCTCGCAGCGCGAGCGCGCCACTACAAGACCTATAAAAAGGATTCGCCTGATGCACATCATCAACGCCCGTTTGCGCAACCAGGAAGGTTTGCACGAATTACACCTCGAAGACGGCCTGATCCGCAGCATCGCCCGGCAGACCGAAGCGCCCACTCTCGGCCCGGATGACCTCGACGCCGGCGGCAATCTGGTGGTGCCGCCCTTTGTCGAACCGCACATTCACCTCGACGCCACGCTGACCGCTGGCGAGCCACGCTGGAACATGAGCGGTACGCTGTTCGAAGGCATCGAGTGCTGGGGCGAGCGCAAGGTCACCATCACCGAAGAAGACACCAAGACCCGCGCGAAGAAAACCATTCAGGCCCTGGCCGCGCACGGCATTCAGCACGTGCGCACCCATGTCGACGTCACCGACCCGCAACTCACCGCACTCAAAGCCATGCTCGAAGTGCGCGAGGAAAGCCGTCACCTCATCGACCTGCAAATTGTCGCGTTTCCGCAGGAAGGCATCGAGTCGTTCCGCAACGGTCGCGAGTTGATGGAGGAAGCGATCCGCATGGGCGCGGATGTGGTTGGCGGCATTCCGCATTTCGAATACACCCGCGATCAGGGCGTCAGTTCGGTGAAGTTCCTGATGGACCTGGCCGAGCGCACCGGTTGCCTGGTCGACGTACATTGCGACGAAACCGACGACCCGCATTCACGCTTCCTCGAAGTATTGGCCGAAGAGGCGCGCAGTCGCGACATGGGCGCCCTCGTCACCGCCAGCCACACCACGGCGATGGGTTCCTACGACAACGCCTACTGCGCGAAACTGTTTCGTCTGCTCGGGCATTCCGGGATCAGTTTTGTCTCCTGTCCGACCGAGAGCATTCACCTGCAAGGACGCTTCGACAACTTCCCGAAACGCCGGGGCGTGACCCGTGTTAATGAATTGCTCGAAGCCGGGATGAACGTGTGTTTCGGCCAGGACTCGATCGTCGATCCGTGGTATCCGCTGGGCAACGGCAACATCCTGCGCGTGCTCGAAGCCGGACTGCACATCTGCCACATGCTCGGTTATCGCAACCTGCAGAGTGCGCTGGATCTGGTCACGGATAACAGCGCCAAAGCCATGCACCTGGGTGAGCGTTATGGGCTGGAACAGGGGCGTCCGGCGAATCTGTTGATTCTGTCGGCGGACAGCGATTACGAGGTGATCCGCAGTCAGGGCTTGCCGTTGTATTCGATTCGCGGTGGCAAGGTGTTGATGAAGCGGCAGATGCCGGTGGTGGAGTTCAGTAGTGAGCTGAGCTGAGCTGAGATCTGCGGCGGGGCTGATGGTCCCATCGCTGGCAAGCCAGCTCCCACAAGGATCTGTGGCGCACCGCAGATCCAATGTAGGAGTGAGCCAGCTCGCGATAGCGCACTGGCATTCAATAAAGATAATGTCTGATCTACCGCTATCGCGAGCAGGCTCACTCCTACAAGGGTTCAGTGGCGTACACAAATGAGGTGTTCACCACAAAACCCTGTGGGAGCCTGGCTTGCCAGCGATAGGGTCTTTGAATTCAGCCCATCAACCGCGCCGTACCAAACAACCTGACCCGCCGCAATTCACCCTCTGCTTCTTCGAGCAAAATCGGCGCCGTGCCGCCGGGCATGACCACCTGCACTTCTCCCGCTACCACCCAACCTACCCGCCACGCCGCCGATGCCACGGCACTGGCACTGGTACCGGATGACGCGGTCGGCCCTTCGCCACGCTCGAACACCCGGGCAAGGATTTTCTGTGGTGATTCCAGCACCGCCCATTGCAGATTGACGCCTGCCGGGCATGGATCTCCGGCACCGGTGGGCATGGCGTAGGCGATTTCGGTCAGGCCTTCGTTCAGGGGTGATTCACGCATTTGCTCGTTGATCGGCAAAGTAGATACATCGCGGAGCAGCGTTACGCAATGCGGATTGCCAATGCGCACGAATTGGCTATGCGCCCAGTCGGAATCAAGTTGTGCCAAGGGCTGAACGTGGCTCACGTCCCGAGCATTGAACTCAATGCCTTGAACAGTCTGCGCACCGACCGCATCCGGTCCAAATCGCGGTTGGCCGAGATCGAGCCAGAAGCCTTTAACACCTTCGACTTCAGCCGGTTTCGCCGAGGTCTCCACGGCGTAACCCTTGTCGTGATGCACGCGCAACAAAGCACCCTCCTCTGGCATCAAGCCTTGCTCGGTCAGCGCCTGCGAGAAAATCGTCAGGCCATTGCCACTGCGCTCGGCGAGCGTGCCGTCGGTGTTGACGATCAGCACGTCGAATGGCGGCGACGTCTGGAACGGGCCGATCAGCAGGCCGTCACTGCGGTGGGACTTGCTGTTTGCCGGGCGTTGGTCTTCGGGCCAGTCGCAGCAGAGTTTGATCGCCGCTGCGCTCCAAGAGTGACGCGCAGAGGCGCATTCAGTGGCGCTGACGGGCACAACAATGCCCGCGTCGCGCAATGCCTGCGGCGCAATCACCCCATAAATATTGCCCCGTGCATCGTAGAATTGCGTCATCAACCTTAGTCCCTGCTACCGAAGAATCCCACTGTAAACCGAATCCCCTGTAGGAGTGAGCCTGCTCGCGATAGCGGTGTATCAGGCAAAAAAATATTGACTGACAAGCCGCTATCGCGAGCAGGCTCGCTCCCACAGGGTAGGATGTCGTCTGCACGTCCCCGAGCATCGGCGATCGAACCTCGTCGCTGAATCAGTGTCCTTCGGGGACGCGATGTTTTTTGCCAAGGATCGATATGACCAGCCTCAACCCCCAAGACACCTTCGTCCCCGGACGCCTGCAACAGATGTCCACGCGCATCGCCTTTTTCATCGCCGGACTCGGTATCGCCGCGTGGGCGCCGTTGGTGCCGTACGCCAAGGCCCGTGCCGGACTGGATGAAGGCACGCTGGGGTTGCTGCTGTTGTGCCTCGGCGTCGGTTCGATTCTGGCGATGCCGTTGGCGGGGATTCTGGCCACACGCTTTGGCTGTCGGCGGGTGGCCACCGGCGGCACGCTGCTGATCTGCGCGGCGCTGCCGTTACTGGCGACGGTGTCGTCGATACCGGCGCTGATCGCTACCCTGTTCATGTTCGGCGCCGGCCTCGGTACGGTGGATTCGACGGTGAACCTGCAAGCGGTGATCGTCGAACGCGCCAGCGGCAAGAACATGATGTCGGGTTTTCACGGCTTGTTCAGTCTCGGCGGGATTGTCGGCGCGGCGGGTGTCAGCGCCCTGCTCGGCCTCGGCTTGACGCCTCTCGCAGCCATGTTGGTGGTGGTCGTGGTGCTGATCGCGGCATTGTTCAAATGCGTGCCGCACATGTTGCCTTACGGCAGTGAAAGCTCCGGACCGGCATTCGCCATCCCTCACGGCATCGTGCTGTTTATTGGCGGGATGTGCTTCATCGTGTTCCTGACTGAAGGCGCGGCGCTGGACTGGAGTGCGGTGTTTCTGGCGCAGGAACGCGGGATCGACACGGCGTACGCGGGGTTGGGTTATGCGGCGTTTGCATTGACCATGACCGCCGGACGTTTGCTGGGTGACCGCATTGTGCGGATTGTCGGTGCCACGCGGATCATTCTGTTTGGCGGTCTGTTGGCTGCGGCTGGCCTGTTTCTGGCGACATTTGCGCCGAGCTGGCAAGCGGCACTGGTGGGTTATGCGCTGGTCGGTGCCGGCTGTTCGAACATCGTGCCAGTGCTGTACACGGCGGTGGGCAAGCAAACGGTGATGCCGGAAAGCATCGCGGTGCCGGCGATTACCACTTTGGGCTATGCAGGGATTCTGGCAGGGCCGGCGGTAATCGGTTTTGTCGCCCATGCCAGTAGCTTGAGCTTTGCCTTTGGCTTGATGGCGGTATTGTTGGTCGCGGTCGCCATCGGCGGTAAGACATTGAAAGTATGAAGATTGGCGCGACACCTGTCAGGTTTGACAGTAGACAGGCCTTGACCCTTTGAATCATGGTGATTTCCAGCCACGCGGAAATGGAAATCTGTCATGAATATTCGAATTGGATCGGCTGTTGCACTTATCGCTCTTCTCCAGGGATGCGCCTCCGTCAATCGATACGACTGGGGCGAAGGCGGAGCCAACTTTGCTCCCGCTGAGCGGCTGGCCAATGCCAACGGACGTTATGCGCATTGGCAAGCCATTGGCCGTGTCGAAGTTGAAGGCGGCATGACCTGCTCCGGTACACTCATTGACACACGAGAACCCGGTACTGTGTCGAATCCGGCTTATGTACTGACCTCCGGACACTGCACACATCCGGAGATAGGCAATAACGAGGTCATCGTCAATCAGCCTGCAAAGGGTCGGGTTACGTTCAATTATTTTTTCGACACGCAACCGCACAGTCGCTCCTATGCGGTAAGCCGGATTGGCTGGAGCACGCTGCGTGGCCAAGACATCTCCATCGTTGAACTTGAACAGCCTCTGGAACAGTTGATCAGCGACGGTATCGAGCCTCTGAAACTGGCGCATGCCCCCTTGCCCCCCGAAGAAAACATTTTGATCACCGGCGCGCCCGTGAACGGCTTCATTCAGCGAATGGCATGCAAACAGGAACATTCGGCAGCGGTCATCGAAGGCCCGTGGCGATGGGTAGGACAATCGAGCAACCGTTGCCTCGATGTTGTCAGTGGATTATCCGGCTCACCATTGCTTGCGCGTTATACCAATGAAGTCGTGGGTGTGTTGGGCACTACCACGCGCGGAAGTGAGCGTAATCGATGTGACAAGGGCGCCCCCTGTGAAGTCGTTGCCGGGCAGGTCAACAAGCGAACTGACACCAACTACGCCTCCACAACCGAAGGCCTGGGTGCTTGCTTCACCAAGGGGCGTTTCGACCCGCGTCCGGGTGACTGCCCGCTGGGAGCGGCATGGTCTTTTCCGACATCATCGCAAAACAGCGATTACATCAAAGTCGAGCGTGACGAGCACGGACAAGTCGTGCCATGGCATTGGCTGCAAACCTTCGCATTGAGCGCTCCCTACTACCGCTATCGCTATACGCGCACGCTGGACGAATGCCAGTCGCTTGCTGGGTATAGCCAGGTACAAACCGCTCGCCCTGGCTCCGAGAATCAGTTGAGCCATGAACTCAAAGGAGGTGCGGGGCTATATTTTCTCTGCCTGATTGGCCAACAGCGGCCTACGGACGTGCCAAAACAATCGGATGGAAAAACCCCCAGCATCTATTGGCGGTGGTTGCTGGAAGCACCAGCGCCGTTGGCGCCGGCCTATAAAATCGAATGGGTGGGTGACGATGACTACGATGTCAGGGTTTTTCCGGTCTCACCGGATCTGGATCCCTTTCAATTTCAATACAAGTCCGGGCAGCCCGGGAGCATCAACTGCAATGACGGGCTGGGATTCCAGCGCGTATCGCCCTCCACGGGCGTGTTCCATGTTTCCGTTGCCAATGGCCGGCAGAACGTCTGCCTCAAAGGCGCAGACCTGGCGGGGAATCCCGGACCCGTTCTCAACTTTCTGATACCTGAATAGCCTGAGAGCGTTTATTGCTGAACCAGAGGAAACCGGTTCAGCAATGGCTTGAGTCTTAGAAACCGACGCTGGCCTGCACAAAGAACGTACGCGGCGCGCCGACATACATCCCCGAGTTGTTGTCGCTGGAGCGGGTGAAGTACTGCTTGTCGAAGACGTTCTTCACCCCGGCGCCCAGCTTCAGGTTCGACACCTGCGGTCCGAAGTCATAGCCGCCACGCACGTTCCAGGTCACGTAACCCGGAATGTCGCCGTACTGCCCGTCTGCGGTGCCGTCAGTGATGTAGTTGCCGTTGAAGCTGCCATCAGCGTTAACCCCGGTGCCCGGCGAGCGCTGTTTCGACTGGGCGAAACCGTCGAGGTTGTAGGTCCAGCGGTTGATGTCGTAACGCAAACCGACGGTCGCCGCCTGACGCGAATAGAACGGCAGATCACGGCCCTTGAAACCCGGAATCTCGCCTTCATACGTGGCGCGGGTGTAAGTGAAACCGGCGTTGGCGGTCAAGCCATCGAGGCGCGGATCCAGTGCCGCCATGTCGTAGTGCACCGACGCTTCGATGCCTTGGTGCTTGGTCGCGCCGAGGTTGGTCCAACCCACGTCGTTGCTGATGTATTGCAGCTCGTCATCGAAGTCGATGTAGAACAGCGTTACCTCACCGCCCCACACATCATCGTTGTAGCGCGTGCCGATCTCGTAGGTCTTGGCCTTTTCCGGCTCCAGGCCATTGGCGGTCTGATCACCCGAGCCGCCCTGACCGAGCTGGAAATACTGCAGGCTGCCGAACGAGGTTTCATAGTTGGCGAACAGTTTCCACGCGTCCGACAGGTGATACATCACGCTCAGCGCCGGCAACGGTTCATTGCTCTCGATACTGCGGTTTTTCGCCTGTACCGGCTTGCCGGCCGTGTCGAGCACCGCGCGGTCATGCCAGTCAGTGCTGATGTGTTCGAAGCGGATGCCCGGGGTGATGGTCCAGTTGCCGACATCGATTTTGTTGTCGAGGTAGACCGAGTTGGCTTCGGTGCCGCCGGTACGATCCTGGAAAACATGACCATCAGACGTCGGCGTGAGCACCGGCTGATTATTGACCAGCGCCACTCGGCTCGACGATTCGTGCATCGCCTCTTTCAGGTAGCGATAACCGACGCTGACTTCCTGCGTGGTCGGGCCGACATCGAAGACCCGCGAGACCCGTGGCTCGATGCCCAGCGTGTAATACGAGCGCGGATAGGAGCTGAGGGTTTTCTGGTCGCGCGCGGCGATGGTGCTGCCACGGAAACTGTCGGTGTAATAAGTGAGGATTTCCGCCTGGGTGCGTTCGTCGATCTGACGGATCCATTTGAACGACACATCTTTGCGCCGACCGGTGAACTGATCGTAGTCACGCACCGAGTCATACGGTTTGGCGTCGTACTGTTTTTGCGTCAGACCGCCGGGCATATCGGCCGTGGCGTCGTAGTAGTGAAAGTTGAGGCTGAAATCGTCCTGATCGGTGGGCGCCCAATGGGTCTTGAGCAACACGTCGTCGATATCGTTGCCATTGTTGCGCTCGCGGTAACCGTTACCGTTGACGCCGGAATACAGCAACGCCACGCCCATGCCGTTGTCGGCAGTGCCACCGAGGAACGCCGTATCGATGTGTTTCCAGCCACCGTACTGAGTGGTTTCCAGGGTGGTGCCGATTTCACCGGTGGCTTTTTCCGGGATCGCGCGGGTGACGAAGTTGATCACCCCGCCGACGTTCTGCGGCCCATAACGCACCGAACCGGCGCCACGCACCACGTCGATGCTGTCGAGGTTGCCCGATGAAATCGGCGCCATCGACAGTTGCGGTTGACCGTACGGGGCGAATGCCGCCGGTACGCCGTCGATCAACACGGTGGAGCGCGGCGACAGACGCGAGGTCAGACCGCGCACGCCGACGTTGAGGGAAATATCGCTGCCGCCAGTGCCGTTGGAATCCTGCACCTGCACGCCCGGGACACGCTTGAGCACGTCGCTGACGTTCATCGCGCCCTGCTCGACCATGGCTTCGCGGCGGATCACCGTGCGCGCGCCGGGATGGTTCTGCACCACGGCGGCGTTGGCATCACCGAGCCAGTCGCCAACCACGTTGATGTCGGTCACGCCCAGTTCCAACGGGCCGTTGCTGGCGGCGGAACTCGCGGCCGGCGACAGCGTTACCGAACCTTCGTTGATCTGATAATCCAGACCGCTGCCCTGCAGCAATTGGCGCAACGCCTGCTCCGGCGAGATATCACCGTCGACTGCCGGCGCCTGTTTGCCGGCGACCAGGTCCGGGCTGAAAAACACTTGCAGCGATGTCTGCTGGCCCAGTTCGCTGAGGGCCTGACCCAATGGCTGCGCGCGGATATGAATCGCTTCACCGGCAAACGCCAGCGGCATGGCAGCGTTGACCGCCAGCGCTAGGGCCAGCGGCAGCCAAGGGGATTTTTTGTTGTTGGCAGTGGTGTTTTTCACGTCGTACGTAGTCCTGTGGATCGCAAGAGTGTGCGGCTGTTAATGCAAACCAGTTGCAGTTGAACAGGAAGACGATGAACTCGAAAAAAACCTGAATTTTATTTTGCGATTATTTCCTGACTGCCATCCGCAAGGGTGTGAACGGCCACCGGCAGGATGCTCGGCAAGGCTTTGAGCAAAGCGTCGGTGTTGTCGGATTTGAACACGCTGGTCAGGCGCAGATTGGCCACGGCCGGATTGGCCACGGTCAGCGGCTGCTCACGGTAACGCGAGACTTCGGCTGCGACTTCACTGAGGCTGGCGTTGTTGAACACCAGTTTGCCGCTGCGCCACGCCGTCAGCTCCGCCGGGTTGACTGCATAGGCGGCGGCGACTTTGCCTTGCGCATCGACATAAGTGCCGAGGCCTGCGGTCAGGCTGATGAAGTGATCATCCGCTGCATCGCGCCCCTGCACTTTCACCGTGCCCTGCTCCACCGCTACGCGGGTTTGTGCGACATCGCGGCGCACATCGAAACGCGTGCCGGTGACCGTGACCTTGCCATTTCCGGTCTCGACCACGAACGGTCGCGAGGTATCGTGCGCGACGCTGAACAGCGCTTCGCCTTCGCTCAACTCGATCAGTCGACGATCCTGTTCATAGTGCACTTGCAAGCGGCTGCGGCTGTTCAGATCGATCACCGAACCGTCCGGCAGCGCCACGTGTTTGCGCTCACCCAGCGCCGTGGCGAATTCGGCGCTGTAGCCGCCGGGATGATTCAAACCACTGAACAAACCCAGGCCGAGCGCCACCGCCAGCACACTCGCGGCCACGGCATAACGCAGCATCGGACGGCGCTCGCGGCGAGTGGGCGGCGTTTCAACAAGGGCTTTGAGGCGTGGCGCCGGGAGCAAATCCGCCGCCGACCACAAGCCCTGGAGCAATTGGAATTCGTCACGGTGCTGCGGATGTTGATTCAGCCAGGCATCGAAGCGCTGCTGCTCGTCGGCACTGACGGCCGGCTCCTGCAAACGCACAAACCAGCGAGCCGCGTCATCGCGCACCGTTGTTTGCCCGCACGCGCAATCACGCGTATCCATCATGGAATGTCCTGTTGGGCTGGGGATGAAAAGCTGCGGCGGTTCATGACTGCAACCCGTCGAGGCGATCACGCAGATGCCGCAGGGTGCGGATCATATACTTTTCGACCATGTTCTTGGACAGCCCCAGGCGTTCGGCGATTTCCGCCTGGGTCAGGCCTTCGATCTTCTGCCAGACGAAGATCTTGCGGCAATTGACCGGCAATTCAGCGAGCGCCCGTTCGATGGAGTCAGCCAACTGGATCGCATGCATGTAATGCTCCGGGTCGCCGGATGACGACTCACTGTGATCGATGGCCTGCGACTCCATGGCGCCGCGCCGATCCTCACGCCGATAACCGTCGACCGCGATATTGCGCGCGGTCTGGTGCAAATACGCCCGGGGCTGCTGCACCGCCGCCGAATCGGACTCAAGCACCCGCACAAAGGTGTCGTGCGCCAGATCCTCGGCCTGCGCGCGATTGCGCAGGCGGCGAGTCCAGGTGCCGATCAACTCTTCGTAATACTCGAAAAAGCCGGGTCTGCGGGGACGCATGGGGGTATGGGCGGCGTGCTGAGGAAAGGGGTGTGAATAGTAATGGTTACCATTAAGCCGAAGCAATGGATTCCTCAAATCCGACCGTCCGGGTCGCCTCGCGAGCTCAGCGTTTTATCGAAATCACACCACTCATGTAGTCATGCAAGTCACGCAGATCCTTAACGCTCCAGGCATGCGGCGGTATTTTTACCCCGTTTTCCTGCAGCGTTTTTGGAATCAGGTTGCCGTTCGGGCGAAGGATGATCGACGACACAATCACCCCCGGATATTCACTCAGGCGTTTTTTGAACGCGGAGGTGGTCAGGTCGGGTGTGGGCGGATTGCTTTTACGCGCCAACGGTCCGCTGCCTTTTATATCGGCGCCGTGGCACACAGCGCAGCGCTGCGAATAGAGGTTTTTGCCGTTGCTGTTATCCGCGAAGGACACGGATGGTTGGGCGATCAACAAAGCCCCGAGTACAGCGACGAATGCGGTTTTCATTGTTTGCCTCCCTGGCGTTTTTTAAGGTCGCGCATGATGCGCGAGATTTAACGCCTGGCGCAAAACAATGTGGGAGCGAGCCTGCTCGCGAATGCGGTACATCAGTCACTGGTTGCATTGACTGACAGGACGCTTTCGCGAGCAGGCTCGCTCCCACAGGGTTGGGTGGTGGATGCGGGGTCAAGTGCATCCACCACTGGCCGTTGGATCAGCCTTTCTCGTCGATCCCGGCTTGCAGGGTCTGGCTGTCCAGATGCCCGCTCAGGGTGACCGGGCCGACTTTCAAGGTACCGTTTTCCAGGGAAACCTTCGGTGCGTTTTCCTCGGCTTTATGCGGCAGATCAAGGCCCGCTTTCACGCCGTAGTCACGGTTACTCAGATCGGTGCTGCTGACCTTCGAACCACCGAGATCGACCTTTCCTTGCGTCGCCGAAATCCGCGCGCCGGTCAGCTGTGTCGCGCCGCCGACTGCGAGGTTCACGCCTTGGCTGGCACTGATCGCGGACGCCTGCGCAACGCTGTCCTTGTGCGCGTACTCACCCTGCGCTTTCAGTGTCGGTTTGTAGTCGGTGCCGGCGAGCTTCTCCTTGTCGCTCGGTGGATTTTTCTTCGCAGTCAGGCCCAGATCAACATCGACCTTGGCGTGGTTGCTCGCGTCCTGACGGCTTTCGACGGTCAGATCACCCGCGACCTTGCCGCTGACATCTTTAGCGTCGATCCGCGCACCCGCCAGCTGTGCATCACCAGCGCTGTTCAACACCACGCTGTCAGCCTTGATCTGGCTGTTCTGCTGGGTGCTGCCCTGCAAGTAATCCACAGCGACTTTGGCCCCGGCGTTGAAACCGTGGTCGCTGCTGGCCTTCTCATCAGCGGCGGTCGGGGTTTTGCTGCTCAGGTTGCCACCGGCATTCAGCGCGACATTCCAGTTATTGCGGTGGTCGGTGGACTGCGCCGACTCCTGCACGTAACCACCCTTTTGCGCGTCGATGCTGACGTTCGGTGCGCTGACTTGCGTGCCTTGCAGATGAATCGAATCACCGCTCAACGCGATGCCGCTCTGGCTGTTGAGTTGGCCACCGATAAGGGTTTTCGAATCCTCGTTGACCCGACCGATATTGAAGTTGCCACTCAGATTGCCGCCCTGATCGCGGCTCTTCTCGCTGCTGGTTTTGCTGCCGCCACCCTTCAAGCCGCCGCCGAGGTTGCTGCCGGTCGCGGTATGAGTGTCGGTTGCGGCTTGCAGATCGAGCTTGCCATCAGCGTGCAGATCGATGGCGCCAGCGCTGTCGATTTTCGTGCCTTGCTGGACTTGATCGCCGCCGCTGCTGAGTTGCACCGGACCGTTGCCGGTGATGCTCGCCACATGGGCCTGAGTGTCAGTGCTTTGCTTGCCGCTGTGATCAAGCTGGAAACCGGCGCCGAGATCAACGTTGGTGCCATCGGTGCCGGGCAAGGTGCCGACCGTCAGCGAGCCATTGCCGCGCAGGCTGCTGTCATTGCTGGTCTGCCGGTCATTGGCCTGATTCAGCGCCAGATCACCGCCCGTCTTGATGCTCACACCGCCCTGCCCGCCGTCGAAACGACTGCCTTCGAACTGCGCATCGCCGCCGACCTTGATGTTCACACCCTGGCTACCGGCGTAACCGCCGACCACGGCGCTGGAGTTGTCCTTGCTCGACGCACTGCTGCCACCCGCGCCGCTGCCGGCGACATTCACGTCTTCACCGGTCTTGGTGTAGACGCGCACATCGACCTTGGCATCCACCGCGTTGGCGCTGCTGTTGTGCGTATTGCTGGCGGCATCGGCAAGCAGTTGGTCAGCGCTGATGTTCACTTGGCCGGCGCTGGCGTGGTATTGCGTGCCTTGGTCGTGCAACGTGCCGGTGGTTTTCACATCGACAGTGCCGCCGTCAAAACGGCTGACTACAGCGTTGTTGTTTTGCTCGGTTTTGCTGGCGCTGCCATGACCGACTGCGACGTCTATGCCGACATTCGGCTGACCGAGATTGGCCAGCGAATCCTTGTCCGGCACCTTGCCGCCGAGCACGTCTTTGACTGCGCCCGCGATCGGCCGGGCGATGTCTTTGTACTCGACGTTGGCGCCGATGTCCGCCGACCAGTTGCTCTCGCTATGCGTGCTGCTGTCAGTGTTGCTGGCCGCACGGTTGTCGATCTCGTTCGCGGCGACTTTCAGACCGTCGCCAGCCTTGAGTTGCGCACCTTCAGTGGCGAGTTTGTCGGCATTGATCGTCAGGCTGCCGCTGCTCTGTACGCTACTGGTTTGCGCGGTGGTTTTACTGGTCGAATCCTGCGCCGTGCTGTGGGCGAAATCGACGCCACTGCCGGCACGGTCGAGGCCGCCGGTGTAGTAGAAACCGCCGCCGGTGCTGGAGGTGTCGGTGGTGGTTTTGTGACTGTCGGCTGCGGCCAGCAACGACACGTTTTGGCCGCTCAACGTGGTGTCGCCAACGGTGGATTTCACCTCCGCGCCTTTGAGCGTGACGTCACCGCCCGCCTTCACCTGCACACTGCCGCCGCTGAGGCTGGAGCCTTGTTGAGTGACGTCGTTGCTAGTGACGGTTTGCTGTTTGTCTTCGTAGTGGATCCCGGCGCGGTATTGTTCCGGCGTTTGCTCTTTGGCGTACGCATCGAAGCCACGGGTGTGCGTGGTGTCAGTACTGTCGTGAGTGTTCTGCGCCGAATGCACATTGACGTCGCCTGCCGCGTCGGCCGTCAGCGCACCGCCAGCCTTGACCGTCGAGCCCGCCACTTCGATATCCTTGGCGCTCTTGAGCTTGAGGTTGCTGTCGGACACCAGTTCGCTGCGCACGGTGCTGCTGTCTTTGCTGTTCTGCCGCGACTCGTCCTTGCTGATGCCGAAGAACTTGCTGTCCTTGTCGTGGTTATTGCTGTGCGAGGTGTCCTGCACGCCATCGATCACCAGCGAACCCTTGTCGCTGATCACGCTGGCGTCGGTGCCGCCACGCACTTGGCTGCCGCTGATGCGCACGTCGTCAGCCTTGACGATCAGTTTGCCGCTGGCGTTGACCTTGCTGCCCTGATGCTGGGTCTTGCCCTTGTCGGCATCGCCGGTCTTGCCGAAGAAACCACCGCCGACCAAGTCACCGGAGTAACGGTTGTCGCTGCTGCGATTGGTAAGAGTGGCCGTGGTGATTTCCACCTGTTTGCCGGCCAGTTGCACGTCGCCGGAGCTGTTTAACTCGGCGCCTTCGGAGCGCAACAACGCGGCGGTTTGCAGAGCAATGTTGCCGGCCTTCAGTTGGCTGGTGACGCTGCGCTGCTCCTCGCTGCTGCTGTTCCAGTCGGCTTTCCACAGGTGTTTGCGGTGATTACCTTGATCGGTCTGCGTATGGCTTTCAGTGGCGGCGGTCAGGCGCAAGTCGCCGCCGCTTTGCACATCGAGAGTCTTCGCCGCTTCGACTTTGGCGGCTTTCAGTTCGGTGTCTTTACCGGACGACAGTTTGGCGTCGCGGCTGGCGATAATCTGGCTGCCGTGCTGGCGCGATTCACTGTCGATCTGGGTGCGGTCGTAGGTTTCCCAGGTGATGCCGATGGTGCTGTTGTTCCAGTTTTCGCGCTTTTCCTGAAGCTTGCGGCTTTCGACCGTCGACAGGGTCAGGTTGCGTTTGGCGTCGAGCGTGACGTCGCGAGCGCTGACATCGGTAGCCGCCAACGTCAGATCCTTGCCGCTGTGCAAAGCCACATCGCCCTGACTACTGCGGAGACCGGCGCGGGTCACGTCGAGGCTGTTGGCAACCGCTTCACCGCTGACACTCAAGTCACCAGCGGAACGAATCTGCACGCCATCACGCCCGGCCACTTGCACCGCGCCAACCCGTACGCCGGCACCTTCGGCGGTGCTGACAATGTTGATGCGCCCGGCCTGCATCGCGCCGAACAGACTGGCGTCGATGCGTTGATCGCCGGTGTTGCCGGCAGGGTCGACGGTTTTCACCTGGCCGCTGGCGTAATCAACCTGATTGCGCCCGACCGTAAGGTTCAACTGGTCGCGCGCAGTGATCGCGCCCTGGCTGTCGATTCGCGGCGCGATCAGGTTGATCGAGCCCTCGCCGTTGCGCAGTCCACCGCTGTGAATCTGCAACTGACCACTGGCGTCGCGGGTATTCAGACTTTGCAGTTTGCCGTCATTCAATTCCGGGCGACCGACCACCAGATTGGCATTCGGCGTATTGATGAAACTACCGCCATTGACCGAGATGCCGTTGGGGTTGGCCAACACGTAATCGGCAGGCCGACCGAAGATTTCCTGCGCGCCGTTGATGGCGGACGGATTGCGGCTGATCACTTCGTTGAGAATCACGCTCGCCGCCTGGCCTTGCAGTTGCGGGTTGGCCGCCAGTTGCCCGGCCAGTTGCGATTGCCCGGCCTGCAAGGCGTTGTTCAGTACCAGCCCCTGACGGTCGACGTTGTAATCGAGGAACTGGTTGTGCGACAGGCCCGAACCGTTGGGCGCGACGATGTTGACGATGGGCACACCGCCCTGGGTCTGCAATTGCGCGGTGCCGCCGGGTCCCGGTGCGACCACGACGCCGCCGGCGAGCGCGCTCGGCAGGTGCACGGCGAAGAACAGGCTGGCAATCGCCCAGCGCAATTTGCCCCGCGGCGAAAGATGAAATGCAAAGGTGTGTGCTGGCATAAAAACGTCTCCATGTGAGTACGGCATCACGTCGCGCGTTTAGTCTTGGCCGTGGCTGACGCGCTCAGATCCGACGGCTGTTTGTTCACTGCGTTGTTCGTTGCGGTAGCGTCATATCTGCACCCCGACGCGCATCAGCCAGGTTTGCGGTTCGTGTTGCAGACCGCTCGGGGTGTTGAGCGCGCGTTGATAATCGACGTCCACTTGCAGATTCTTCCAGCCCAGATTCAGACCGACACTGGCGCCACTCAGGCGTTGGCCCTGCGCGCCGTGATCGGCCTTGATCCAGCCGTGGTCGAGGCCCACCCGCGGGGTAATCTGCACCGGCCATTGACTGCGCAGCGGCAAGCGCAAGGTGTTGCGCCAGATCGCGCCGCTGGCGCCGGAGGCACTGCTGACCCGATAGCCGCGCACCGCCGAATCATCGGTGCCGAGTAACTGTTCGATCGCTGGCAACGGGTCCGGGCTGTATTGCACGTTGAGCTGGCTCTGCCACTGCCAGGCCTGCGCGCCAAGCTGACCATTGCGCCACTGACTGAGGCCCGCGCGGTACTTGCGGAACTGCGCCTTGGGCAGGTTGTTGATCTGCTGCTGCGAGTCGTCGTCGGCGCCAAACCAGCGCAGGCCCTGAGCGTAATTGACGTCGAGGTTCCACACCGCGCGGTCGAGCCAGAACAGATTGAGGCCAGCCTCAGCCACCGTCAGCGTCGGGCTTTGAATACCGAGGCGAACGTCTTGCAGGTAGCTGTCGACATCCTTGTGCGCCAGTTGCAGGTTGGCACTGAGCTGACGGCTCTGGTCGCGCCACAGCACACGGTCGGCGCGCAGGCTGACTTGGTCGGTGATGCCGGTGTTGTGAAAGGTCACGCTTGGCAGTTTGAATGGCGCGCGATATTCGGCATGGCTGGCGAACACGCTGTAGGTCCAGTAACCGTAGGGAATTGCGTAATACAGGCTGGCGTTGCGGCTGTAGCGATCGCCCTGATTGAGGGTGTCGCTGGCGCTGAGGCTCAACAGGTCGTTGAGTTGCAACGGGCTGTCGAGACTGAGGCTGACGGTGTCGCGATCACGTCCGGTGCTGGCGCTGCCGAGGTTGTCGATGCCCGCGTTCAAGGCCCAGCGCGAATGCGCGGAGGTGCGAGAACGCAGGATGATCCGCGAGGCACCGGGCTGGCTGCCGGGAGCGATATCGGCGGTGAGATCGATCGAGCGCAGGCGATTCAGTTGATCAAGGCCCTGCTCCAGATCGCGCAGGTTCAGCGGCTCGCCGAGCATCCCCGGAAACGCGCCGCCGAGGGACACCGGCAGACTCTGATCGGCCAGTTCGATGGACTCGATGTAGCCTTCGTCAACGCGGATATCCAGTAACTGCCCCGCTGCCGGTGCGCTGAGCAGATACGGACGGCTGGCGATGTAGCCCTTGTCGACGTAGCTCGCGGTGATGGTCGCCAACAGATGATTGATCTGGCCGACGCCCATGCACGGCGCCAGCAGCGGTTTGATCCGCGCGTTGAGTTTGGCACTGTCGATCAACGTGACGCCGCCGATGCGCGCACCGCTCAATGGCCAGCAACGTTCATCGGCGGTGACGGTTGGCGGAATGGCCGGGGTGACCGGCGCCGGACCGAACGCGCCGCGCTCCAACTGCCGCTTTCTTTGCTCAAGTTGCAGTTGTTGCAGATCGCGCTGTTGCTGTTGTTGCTGGCGCAGCACTTCCTGGCCCGGCGCGACAGGTTCGGCGGCTTCAATCGAGGAGGCACACACACTCAACACAAAGGCCGACAACAGCGGGCAAAGCGGGGAACGACGGCGAAAAACAGCGCGAAACGGAAACGGCACGCAACATCCTTGCGATCATCAAATGGCGTAATGCCATGTCATCAATGATCGTGATAGTCGGAGCCCTCCTACACAAATGCAAGACGCTTCCTACAGCGCTTACATTTCTTAAACAATTGCTTTGCCTGGCTTTATTGTCAGCAGCAAGGCCACGGCACTGCACGCTATCAGGGTTTCCCCGAGGGCTTGAAACCAGCCGGCGAGCATCAGTCCCGCGCCGATCAGCAGGTAATACATCAAACCCAACAACGCCCCGGCGGTGCCCAGTCGATCCGCGTAATTGGCCAGGGCCGAACCGAGAATGTTCGGGATTGCCAGGCCAAACGCCAACACCACCAGCAGCATCGGCAGCACGAACGCGACACTGCCTTGCAGCGACCATACGCCCACGCCACCGAGCAAGGCGATGCCAGCCGCGAGGCGAATCAACTGCAATGCCTTGAACCCGGCCGTCAATAAACGCCGGTTGAACCATGCTCCAAAACCTGAGCCCAGCGCGAGGATCACGCCGCTGTAGCCGAACCCGCTGGCGTCCACATCCAGCCGCTGAAACATGAACGGTGCGAGGCTGTAATAGCTGAACAGCGCCACGTTGAACGATGCAATCCACAGCGCCGAGCGCCAGATCCCCCAGTCTCGCAGCATGCGCCCAAGGGTTTCGAACAGACCGACATGGCTGCAGGGCGCTGGCCGGGTTTCCGCCAGGATGTACCAACTCCATAGCCACAACAGCGTTGCCAGCAACAGCAATGCAGTGAGGACACCGCGATACCCGAAAACCTCAACCAGGCTGGCGCCGCTGAACAGGCCAATCGCCGGACTGGCCGCCAGCGCGATGCCTACCAGGGAAAACACCTGCGCCAGTTCGGCGCCTTTGAAGCGGTCGCGCAACACGGTTTGCGTGACCACCGAGCCCACCGCAGCACCGAAAGCCGCCAACATCTGCGCCAGTAACAAGCCGTTGAAACTACTGACCCGCAGACCGAAAAGTGTGGCAGCGGCGTAGATCGCCAGGCCCGCGAGCATCGCCGGGCGCCGACCGATGCGATCACACAAACGCCCCCACACGACCACCCCGACGGCAAACGCGAGGAAATACACCGACAAGGTCTGCGCGGCGGCTTGCGGGCCAACGTTAAACGCACGCCCGATATCGCCGAGCGCCGGGCTGTACAGGGTTTGCGCGATCTGCGGAAACATCAGCAGCGCAATTGCCAGCCACAAGAAATATCTGTTGTTCATCCTTCATCACTCCTCACTTGAACCGCCGAGGAGTTTAAGAACCGGCCACTGGCGTATTATCCAAATCCTGCCAACTTATCGCTGAAATCGGACAACCCATGGCCTGGCTCGATGCCCACGCAACATTCGACGCAGATCGCTTTCAGGCGCCGGTGATTGGTATCGCCTCGACCTTGGGCGACCACGACTCCGGCCTGCACCGTCATCAACGCGGGCAACTGCTGTACACGCGACAAGGCTGCACGCGGATTACTCTGGCGCAGCAACTGTGCCTGTTGCCGCCGTCGCGGGCGGCGTGGATTCCGCCGGGTGTCAGCCATCGGGCGGTGATGCAGCGAAGTGTCGATTACCGCTCCATCTACTTGATCCCCGAACTGTGCGCTGCACTGCCGCAGCAGGTCTGCGTGATTGAAGTCAGCCCTTTGCTGCGTGCGGTGCTGGAGCCCATGGCGCTGGCCGATTTCGCCACCGATTGGCAGCTAGGAAAATTCGCCCACTTGCTCGGTCTGTGCCTGAGCGAAATCGCTGAAGCGGCGCAGCAACCGATGTTGTTGCCGTTACCTCAAGACAAACGCCTCGCGCCGCTGCTGCAACCCCCCGAACGTCTGCCTCCGGAGCTGCAAGTGCTGGAACAGCAGATCGGCGCCAGCAGTCGCACCATCGGGCGAATCTTCCAGCGCGAAACCGGCATGAGTTATCAGCAATGGCGCCAGCAGTGGCGCTTGATGCGCGCGATGGAGTTGCTCGCCACCGGGCGCAGCCTGAGTTACTGCGCGTTCGAATCGGGTTTTGCCAGCGACAGCGCCTTCATCGCCTTCTTCAAAGCCATGACCGGCAGCACGCCGGGCCACTGGCTCAAGTGAGCAACTGACGATTGGCAGCAGAAATAATTTGCGACTAAATATTACCTGCGTCATATTGCGGACGTAATAACGACCCGTTTGCGCAGGTATCCCGCCATGACCAGCATGCCCACCCTCGAACCTGTTGTGGTAAAGACCAGGCCGCCCCTGCTTAAACGCCTGCTGCTTCCCGGCGCAGGATTGCTCGCATTGATCTTTGCCGGTCTGTACGCCGTGCACTGGTGGGGCGCCGGGCGTTTTCTCGAAGAAACCGACGATGCCTATATTGGTGGCGATGTCACGGTGATCGGGCCGAAAGTCGCCGGTTACATCGACGAAGTGCTGGTCAGCGACAACCAGCACGTCAAGGCCGGCGATGTGTTGATCCGCCTCGACGCCCGCGACTATCGCGCCAATCTGGCCAAGGCCGAAGGCGCCGTCGCCGCCGAAGAAGCGCTGCTGGCCAACCTCGACGCCACCGAACAACTGCAACAAGCGGTGATCGGCCAGGCCCGCGCCGGCATCGACGCCGCCGGCGCAGAAACCGCGCGTTCGCGGGACGACAACGCACGCTACAAACGCCTGGTGACCACTAACGCCGTGTCCGTAGAAAGCGCACAACGCGCCGACGCTACCTTCAAAACCGCACAAGCCCTGAGCGCCCGTGCACAGGCCGAACTGCTGGCCGCGCAACGCCAACTGGCGGTGATCGACACCCAGAAACAACAGGCCCGCGCCGCCCTTCAGCAAGCCCGCGCCGAACGCGATCTGGCGCAACTCAACCTCGGCTACACCGAACTGCGCGCACCGGTCGATGGCGTGATCGGCAATCGCCGCGCCCGGGTTGGCGCCTATGCTCAGGCCGGTTCGCAACAGTTGTCGGTGGTGCCGGCCAGCGGCCTTTGGGTCGATGCCAATTTCAAGGAAGACCAATTGGCGCGGATGAAACCCGGGCAACGCGTGAGCATCCGCGCCGACGTCCTTTCCGGACAGGAATTCCACGGCCGCCTCGACAGCCTCGCCCCCGCCACTGGTTCGCAATTCAGTGTGCTGCCACCGGAAAACGCTACCGGCAACTTCACCAAAATCGTCCAGCGCGTACCGGTGCGCATCCTCCTTGATCCGGCTGACGGCGTGCTCGGTCACTTGCGTCCGGGCCTGTCGGTGACGGCGGAAGTCGACACCCGCGCACAACCGGAAACCAGTGCCGTGGCCGTCGCGCCATGAGCACCGCCCTCGCCGCTCCTGCACAGCCATTCAACGCAGCGGACATGGCGACCGCCACCAAAGTGTTCGCCTTCGCGACCATGTGCATTGGCATGTTCATCGCGCTGCTGGATATCCAGATTGTCTCGGCGTCACTGCGCGATATCGGCGGCGGACTGTCCGCCGGCACCGACGAAACCGCGTGGGTGCAGACCAGTTACCTGATCGCCGAAATCATCGTGATTCCGCTGTCCGGCTGGCTGTCGCGAGTGTTCTCCACGCGCTGGTTGTTCTGCGCGTCGGCGGTCGGTTTCACCCTCGCCAGCCTGCTCTGCGGCGTGGCCTGGAACATCCAGAGCATGATTGCCTTTCGGGCGCTGCAAGGTTTTCTCGGCGGCTCGATGATCCCGCTGGTGTTCACCACCGCGTTCTTTTTCTTCACCGGCAAACAACGGGTGATTGCCGCCGCGACCATCGGCGCGGTCGCGTCACTGGCGCCGACATTGGGGCCGGTGATCGGTGGCTGGATCACTGATATTTCCTCGTGGCACTGGTTGTTCTACATCAACCTGATGCCGGGGATTTTCGTCGCTGTGGCGGTGCCGATGCTGGTGAAAATCGACCAGCCGGAACTGTCCTTGCTCAAAGGTGCGGACTATCTGAGCATGGTGTTTCTCGCGCTGTTTCTCGGCTGCCTGGAATACACCCTCGAAGAAGGCCCACGCTGGAACTGGTTCAGCGATCAGACCATTCTGACCACCGCGTGGATCAGTGGCCTCGCCGGGTTGGCCTTCATTGGCCGCACCTTGCACGTGGCCAATCCGATCGTCGATCTGCGCGCCTTGAAGGATCGCAATTTCGCCCTCGGCTGCTTCTTTTCGTTTGTCACCGGCATCGGCCTGTTCGCGACGATTTACCTGACGCCGCTGTTCCTCGGCCGGGTGCGCGGCTACAGCGCGCTGGACATTGGTCTGGCGGTTTTCTCCACCGGCGTGTTCCAGATCATGGCGATTCCGCTGTATGCCTTTCTGGCCAATCGCGTCGATCTGCGCTGGATCATGATGATCGGTCTGGGTCTGTTCGCGATATCGATGTGGGAGTTCAGCCCGATCACCCACGACTGGGGCGCCGGCGAGTTGATGTTGCCGCAAGCGTTACGCGGGATTGCCCAGCAACTGGCCGTGCCGCCAGCGGTGACGTTGACCTTGGGCGGGTTGGCGCCCGCACGTTTGAAGCATGCGTCAGGGTTGTTCAACCTGATGCGCAATCTGGGTGGTGCGATTGGTATTGCGGCGTGCGCGACCATTCTCAATGACCGCACCAACCTGCACTTCACGCGATTGGCCGAGCATCTGAACAGCAGCAATGAAGCGATGAATCAGTGGCTGTCGCAGGTCGGCGGCAACCTGGCGAATCTGGGCCAGAGCGGCGACGTCGGTGTCACCGCCAGCCTGCGCCAGTTGTGGCTGCTGACCTACCGCGAGGCGCAGACGCAAACCTACGGCGACACCTTTTTGATGATCGGCGTGTGCTTCGTCATCGCCACCGCGATGGTGCCCTTGATGCGCAAGGTGCAACCACCGGCGGCGCCGAGTGCGGATGGGCATTGATCGCTATTCTAATAGCCATGCCCATTTCCCTTGTGGGAGCGAGCCTGCTCGCGAAGGCGTCGTGTCAGTCACCATGGTTGTTATCTGACACTCCGCTTTCGCGAGCAGGCTCGCTCCCACAGGGGTTATGCGTTGAGGCTTAAGCCTGTGGGATTTTGCGGAAGCCTACGGCCAGACGATTCCAGCTGTTGATGGTGTTGATCGCCACGCTCAGGTCGACCATTTCTTTCGGTGTGAACTGCGCCGCAACCACCTCGTAATCTTCGTCCGGGGCGTGGGTCAGGCTCAGTTGGGTCAGCGATTCAGTCCACAACAGCGCGGCGCGTTCGCGGTCGCTGAAGAACGGCGCTTCACGCCATGCCGTCACCGCGAACAAGCGGCGCGGGGTTTCGCCACCCTTGATCGCATCGGTGGTGTGCATGTCGATGCAGAATGCGCAGCCGTTGATTTGCGAGGCGCGCAGCTTGACCAATTCGATCAGGGTCTTTTCCAGCGGCAGTTTGGACACGGCAGTTTCCAGAGCCATCATCGCTTTCAAGGCGTCTGGGGAGGCGGTGTAGAAATCGGTACGAGGTTGCATGGTAGCTCCGGGTAGCAAGTGAATGTGTGGCTACGTTAGCCCTCACACCCGGTTCGACAAATAGCCAATATTCCAGAAGATCAGGAGGCCACTCGGTTTTCCCGCTGACCGCTCGTCAGCCATTCGGCACCAAGGGTTCTGCGCGTCAGACCAATATCAGGTACATGCCATTTCTGGAGACGGATCATGATCACGCGCAAACTCGCTTCGTTATTGCTCGCCGGGTTGCTCGCCAGCGCCTCGGCCGCCAGCTTCGCCGCCAACGACGGCGCTGACGCCACCGGCACCAAGTCCGGCGGCCCGACCAGCACAACTACGCCGCCAGACAACACGCCGGGCGCGCCTTCCGGTGGCAGCGGCTCTTCGGGTATGGGTTCCGGGACTGGCACCAATGGCGGGGCCAGTGGTTCGGGTTCCGGGGCTGGCGGCGGTACCGGATCGGCCGGCGGCGGCACTGGCGGTGCGGGCGGTGGCACTGGCGGCTGAACGAACAAGAGCCACCCGTGGTGAAAACCCTCGGTTGTATGGGTATTCACATAACCTTGGCTTGATGAAAATCACTGTGGGAGCTGGCTTGCCAGCGATAGCGTCAGCACAGTCAACATCTTCCTTGACTGACCGACCGTTATCGCTGGCAAGCCAGCTCCCACAAGTTCCTGCGACAATCACACAATCCCCTCTCACCCATAGGGTTTGTGCCAGGCTCTGGGTCAGCGATCGGAGCGCATCAATTCGGCCAGGCCGCTGTCCAGTGACAACACCGCCGCACGATTGCGCCCGGCATTTTTCGCCTGATACAACGCCGCATCGGCACGCTGGATAAACACTTCCAGGCTGTCATTGCCGCTCGGAATAAACGAATAACAGCCCAGACTCACCGTCAAATACCCGGTTGGCGAGCCGCTGTGGATGATGTGTTTGTCGATCACGCTGCGCCGGATCTGCCCGGCAATCGCCAGTGCGCCGTTGATGTCGGTGTCCGGCAACAGCACCGCAAACTCCTCGCCACCGTAGCGCACCGCCAGATCCGACTTGCGCTGGCAGCACGTCTGCAGCACTTGGGCGACCTGAGTCAGACAATGATCCCCGGCGACATGACCATAGGCGTCGTTGTAGCGCTTGAAGAAATCGATATCGAGCATGATCAGGCTGACCGGGCTGACCTGCCGCGCACCACGGGCGAATTCGACTTCCAGAGAGCGCTCGAACAAACGTCGATTGGCCAACCCGGTCAGGCTGTCGTGAGTGGCGATCTGCTCCAGCGTACGCTGGGCTTTGCGCAGGTTTTTTTCGATCCGTTCACCATCGCGCACCTGATGAATGAACACCCAGCCAAACAGGCCGACGCCAAGAATCACCAAGGCGACAATCACACTCGACTGGAAGGCGCGTGCGTACCAACCCTCGAGAATCGTGTCGCGCGAGGTCGCCGCCGACACCACCAGCGGATACGCCGACAAGCGTCGATAACCATACAAACGCACCACGCCATCGACCACCGAGTTGATCATCGCCGTGCCGGCCGCCGCCTCAGGCAGTAACGTGCGATAAATCCGCCCTTGCGCCAGCGACGTGCCGATCAGGTTTTCATCGAACGGCCGACGGGCGAGCAAGGTGCCGTCACTCAAGCCGAGAAACATGATGCCTTGATCATCGAGGCTGAAGCTTTCGAAAAAGCGGTCGAAATACGACATCTTGATCCCGGCCAGCAACACCCCCTGAAAATTGCCCGCGTGATCATTGACGCGTTTGGAAATCGGGATGATCCACTCGCCGTTCTCACGGCTGCGAATCGCCGGGCCGATGTGCGCCAGCGTCGAGGCGTTCTGCTGGTGGAACTTGAAGTACTCGCGATCGGCCACGCCATTGCCACGGGGCAGATCAGCGAATGAAGTAATCACCCACTGGCCCTGCGTGTCGAAGAGAAAAATGCCGTGCAACTGATCGAGTTGCTGCACGCGCCGGGCGAAGGTTTTCTGCAAACGCGGCTTCTGCGCGGCGCCGTAACCGTCATCCTGAATCCAGTCAACCAGGCTGGTCATCACCAGATCGGCGGCCAAAAAGGTGTCTTCGGCCTGCTGCGCCATCGCCCGGGTCAGGTTGCTCGAGGCCATTTTCGCCACGGCCAGATCCTGACGACGCGACTGCTCCAGTTGCAGGTACAGCAAACCGGACAGGCACAACCCCACCGCAACGATAAACAACACCGCCGCTTTGCGCAGCGGCAGGCGTTTAAGGGTGCCTCCGGGGGCCTGATGCGGATCGTGAATAGGGATAGGCAAAAGCAAGTCCTGGGCAGGTACGACAAGGGCGCCAGCGGCAAAACCCTTATGTTTGTGAGCGTAGCCCACCGGAATCTACGGGGCAAACGCCCCGGTCCCGCTCAGGTATATCGGCGCACAACGAGTTTGGATGATCGCTGTTCGCCGATTTATTTTCGATCGCTCCTTTAGGGGTAGTCAGTTGTGAAGGCCCAGGCGCCGCATCGCACTGTGCAGGTGGGCTCGCGCACTTTGCGGATCACCTTCGCGCATTTGCTCATAGGCCCGTTGCGCAATGGCGTGGGGCACCGGCTTCAATTGCCGTTGCGTGGCCATCGCCAGCAGTTGCAACTGCGCGGCGCGTTCCAGGTAATAGACGTCGTCCCAGGCTTCGGCGATGGTCGGCGCGGCAACGATCACGCCGTGATTTTTCAGGAACAGAATGTCGGCGTCGCCCATGACCCCGGCGATACGGTCGCCTTCGGACGCGTCCAGCGCCAGGCCGTTGTAGTCCTCGTCCACCGCCGTGCGCCCATAGAACTTCAGCGCGGTCTGCCCCAGCCATAACAGTGGCGGCCCTTGTAGCAGGCACAACGCCGTGGCGTGAGGCATGTGGGTGTGAAAGGCGACTTTCACTCGCGGCAGTTGCTTGTGCAGACGCGCATGAATGTAAAACGCCGTGGCTTCCGGCAGGCCTTCGCCTTCAACCACATTGCCGTCGAAGTCGCAGACCAGCAGATTCTGCGCGGTCACTTCGGCAAACGCATAGCCGTAGGGGTTGACCAGAAACAGATCGTCGTGCCCCGGCACCATCGCCGAAAAGTGATTGCAGATGCCCTCCTCCAGGCCATACAACGCGGCCAGTTGAAAGCACGCCGCCAGCTCAGTGCGCGCGGTGATGATGGCTTCTGTGTCGAGGTTCAGCGCTGTCGGGCGTGCGGCCCGCGCACTGGCAGTCAGGGTGTGAGCCATGACGATTCTCCGTTACCAACCGAGGGACTTGAACAGCGGCAACACTTGATCGAGGCGGTTGAGGATCGCGTCGGGGCGATAGTCCGCCAGCATCTGGCGACCAGTGCCACGATCGATCCATACACAGCGAAAGCCCATGTCCCGCGCGGCCGTATGGTCGAGCATCGGGCTGGCGCAGATGTGCACCACCTCTGCGCGGCTGACGCCCAACTGCTCATGAGCGTAGTCGAACAGGCGCGGCGCCGGCTTGTAAGCGCCAGCCTGTTGCGCGGTGATCACCCGGTCGATGTGGCCGCCGAGCTGCGCGACGTTACCGGCAATGATGTCGTCGTCGGTGTTGGAGACGATGCACAGTTTGAAGCCCATCGCCTTGAGTTGCGCAAGGGTTTCGATCACCTCGGCAAACGGCGGCATTTTCGGGATCGCGGCGGCCAGACGCTGGCTGTCTTCAGGCAGGCTGGGCAGCCCCAATTCTTCCAGAGCCAATTGCAGGCCGAGGGTGCTGAGTTCGCGGAACGATCGGTGCGGCGGGGTTTGTTCGAGGCGATGTTCATGGCGATCATAGACTTCGATCAGGTGCCCGGCGTCGACCTGATGTTCGCCCTTCTCGCTGAGAATTTCGCCGACCACAGCTTTGAGGCCTTCGTCCCATTGGATCAAAGTGCCGTAGCAATCGAAGGTCAGCCATTGCGGGCGCGGGGTATGGATGAGTGTCATTGGTCGAATCCTCCGTGGTGAGGACTTCAGCTTATGAGCGCCCGGTGATAGTGTGAAATTAAATAAATAGCCAATCGTCAGTTGAAAATCCACTATCGAGAGCGCCGCCATGCTGGACCTGGAATTGCTGAAAACCTTTGTCTGCGTGGTTGACGAAGGCAGCTTCACCCGCGCCGCCGAGCGCGTGCACCGCACTCAGTCGACAGTCAGCCAGCAGGTGCGCAAACTCGAAGAGCTGGTCGGCCACGCCCTGTTGCTGCGCGACCGTACCGGGCTGAATGTCGCCGTCACCGAACACGGCGAATTACTGATCCATTACGCGCGCCGATTACTGGCGCTGTCCGCTGAAGCCACCGAAGCATTGGCCAGCGACCTCGATCTGGAAATCCTGCGGATCGGCATGCCGGAAGACTTCGACGCGCGGCGCATGGCGCTGATTCTCGCCGGCTTCACCCGCAGCCATCCGCAAGCACGGCTGGAAACGATCAGCGGCATGAGCCTCGATCTGCGCCAGCGTCTGGATGCCGGCGACATCGACATCGCCCTGATCAAACGTGAACCCGACAGCGGCCCGGCATGGGCAACCTGGCCGGAGCGGCTGGTGTGGGTCAAAGGTGCGGAATTTGACTCGTCCACTGGCGTGTTGCCGTTGGCGTTGTTTCCCCAAGGCTGCCTGTATCGGCAGCGCGCCATTCGTTTGCTCGATGTTGCCCAGCGCCCTTGGCGGGTCGCGTTCGGCAGTCACAGCCTGACCGGGATTCAAGCGGCAGTGGCCTCGGGGTTGGGGGTGTCGGTGCTGCCAGTGTCGGCGGTGTTGCCTGAGCATCAGGTGTGTACGGATTTGCCGGAACTGGCGCCGACGGAATTGGCGTTGGTCAGTCGTGATGGGGTTTTGAGCGGGTTGCAACGTGGTTTGGTGGAGTTTTTGCGTGGGGAGTTGGGGGTGGATGCGGGGGGATTCGCCTGACCCCCCCCCCCCGTTTTTATCATTGGGGTTTGTTGATTTCCCGCAGCAGGTCCGCGACGGGAATGTTCATGGTGTTTGAGTAGTAGGGTTTGTAGCCGTAGGCGGTGACGACGACTTTGCAGGGGATTTGTTGTTTGTTGGCGAGGAGTTGGTTCAGTTCTGCCGCTGACAGATCTCTCTCCGTACTTCGGTCGCTGGATGTTTCAGTGATGAATGTACTGGTCGAAAAGGAGAATTTGGAGTTGCCGTTTTCGCGTATATCAGAATCTACCAGCCCCACCGCAGAAAACTGAATAGCTTTACCAACAGAAAAATCGTGGTCATCCGCTAACGCGCACCTCAATGTCCCCGAAGCCATCCCTTGCCTTTCGCCTCGGCCAAACAGGTTCAAAACATCCACATCGGATTGATATTTGATGACATATAAAAGGGAACTCGACCTATCTACGGACACATAACTTCAATTTGCCGGAGGCTGTAAATGGTCCTTTGCACATCCCGAACAGACAGCCAGAACCACACAAAGGAAAAACCTGTACATCACGAAAACTCCTTCATGATTGAATCAAACAGCAAGTCACTTGCAGATTTACCATCAGCGATTGGGGCGTTTAGCAATCCCAGTGCGTTAGCGTGATTCGTGTCGACATTTACGTTAATTGACGGTCCGCAGGAGATAGTCCATTTTTCCCCGAAGTCCGCGACCCCGTCTGATGGGTCTCTCTTGGAAGGTGTTGCCTTGATATTGATCCAATCAACCGAAACTGGCGCGGGACGTTCGCGATAAATGTCTGAGCCCAGCCACACCAAAGCCCCTTCACCCACAGGATGCAGAGTGATCAGCATCTGAACCTTGTAACCCCAATCCGACATTATTTTGGACAGGTGCGCACCATTCCAGCCGCCGAGGCTATGGCCGACGATATAGACGGGACAGCTTTTATACGGAATAAGGCTTAGCACGTGCCGTTGAATGTCCTGCTTTCCTCTGACTTCGTTGTAACCCAACCATTGCGACTTATATTTCCCTTCTGCCTTTAATGTCTCAGTGCGCCTATCAAATGCAAGTCGTGCATCCTGGATGTTTTCATAAGGACCCGAAAAATAATAACTCTCCTTATCTCCCGCACCTCCGATAAAAACCACAATCGCCTTGGTACTCTCCACCGGCACAGGCTTGTCACTGACATCCTTCTTGTCCGTCAGCGCATGTTCCTTGTGAAGCTTGTAATTGTTGCCCTTCGCGCACGTTACCGTTTCAGCAGCCATGCCTCACTCCTCCAAAAAACAACTTGATGGTTTCAGGCAGGTGCGAGCTGACTGGGTGAGTAAATCCGTTCGCGTCAGACACCCCATGTTCCAGACGTCCGTCAGCGCGCTGAATAACGTAAGGATGATCAGGCATCGGCTCACCGGTTACGTCATTGACCAGTTTCAACCGGTCAGTGAAATGCACCGGCATCGGCAGCAAACCACTGAAGGGCGCCGCAGTTACCGTGTCATCGATGATCACCGTGCCTGAACCGCCGATGACGACATTGCCGTGACCACCGGTGCTGTCCAGCGTCGCGGGCGGCGGGTTTTCCGCTCATGAACAGCTCCTTGCAATGTAACGTGGTCATCCTTTCGGGGGCGCAAGCATGCGAGAGTTCGTCGGGTACTTCAAACCATCAGACCAAAAAAGGCGCCCGATCGGGCGCCTTTTTTATACGTGGAAACCGCTCGTCTCAACGCGACGGCGGCACCCGAATATCCCCCGCCCGGCACTGGGTTTTCACACCCTTGCCACACGCGCCGAACTGCAGATCCTTGCCCATGCAGACGCGCACTTCCGAGAGTTCCGGGCCACTGCAAATGACCGCGATGCCGTCGGCTGGAATGCCCGGGTTGGCCTTGCGGAACAGGTCGGCAATTTCCTGCGCCTCGAAGTAATACGAGGAGCTGAACGGTTGCAGCTCATCGGGGATTTTCACCGCTGCCACGGCTTTGTCCGCTTCATCCAGATAGCCCATCGCGCCGAGACCGCTGCAGGTGCCGTGTTTGGACCATTCGTGGTCGAGCAGTTTTTTCGTCGGAAACAGCGTCAGGCCTTTGCTGCTTTCCGCCGCGTTCAGCGTGGTCAGCGGCGGGCAGGATTCCGGCCAGCCACCCTTGGCGTATTGCGGCCACAAACCGTGCAGCACGAAGCCGTAGCCCTTGCCCGTGCACTGCGAGTCATCCTTGTGCGTCAAACAAAAAGTCGGCGACCAGGACAACGCCAGCAGGTAGTAATCGAATACCCCCGCCACCGATTCCGTCTGGGCCTTGCTCGACTGCGATTGCCGCGCCGAACTCAAACCGATGCTACCGGCCGTCAGCGCAATCACTGCCAAAATTGTAAACAGCTTTTTCATGTACCCACTCCTTTGGGACGCCTGCGTCCATGGTTTTCGATCCTGACCGACTTGGCCAGCGCTGATTTCGACACGCTTGTGTTGCAAGCGCATGACGCAAGGCAACGCCGTACGCCGTTGAAAGGTCTACGATTAACAGGCAGCCACCAAACCTAGGGAACCAAAATGAGTAAAGCAGACGAACTCGCCGCCAAACTCAAGCAAACCCGGCATCCCCACGCGGATGCGGCACTGGAAATCGATTGCTGGCCTGCTCAGGTGTATGACTTGTACCACCGCATTGAGGCGTGGTTGCAGCCCGTCACCGAAGTAGGACTGAAGATTCGGCGAAATCCTACGCATGTTTGCGAAACTTCACCGGATGGTGAATCCCACGATTACGCCATCGACCAACTGGTGATCGAAGCCAACCATCAAAGCCTGACATTCGATCCCATTGCGCGGTTTACCGAGGATGGCGCCGGGCGGGTGCAGATCAGCCCGTCAGCCACAGACACTTATCTGCTGCGTACCGTGGATGAGCACGGTGAAAGCCATTGGTGGATGCAGTCGATTGAAACAGGCCAGCAGCTGGATGCCATTGCGCTGACCGAAAACAATCTGTTGCTGGCGGTGCAGGAAGGATTGGGACTTTAAATTCTCCACGCCACCACAAGAGCTCCTGCCCGGAGCAACACGGGCCCGCCATTTCAACGGCCAGACTTCCTAAAGAATTCTGGCCGTTTGTCGTTACAGGACCCACAAACCAAAATCGATGGAAAGCCTTTACGCATGGATGCTTCGACCGCACCAACGTTCACCCAGTTTTTTAAGCGCAACTTCAAACGTGTTCTTGATTACTGGAGCCAGATCACCGTCACTCTGGGCTTTCTCGGCGCGGGGTTGGCAATCCTTGGGCTTTACGTCTACACCCGGGCAATTGGTCGTACTGACCTTTTCCTGGCAGGCAGCGATGCCAAGTCAGCGCTTGCTATCTGGCTTTTACTGATCGTGCTGATCATGGTGGGCTACCTTGGCGTACTCTCCGCCAGCGCATGGTTCTACGGAATCACCGTTTCGATGTTCGAAAAAGTGCCAAAAAGGCACAAACAGATCGCTGCCTTTTTGCTGCTTCCTATGTGTTTTGGCTTTGGTACCTTCATTTCTCTGCTTTTCAATTTCCCGAACGCATTCAGCGCCGCAGGTTCGATGCTGTTTGTTTTTTCCTTGACCCTGCTGGCCTACTTCGCACTTTTCCTGTTCAAACGCTTTCGAAAGATTTTCAACAAAAACACCCGTCGAATGGGAGGCTGGAAGAAAAACTGGTTCCGACTCTTGATCGGTAGCATGATCGGCTTTGCCGTTCTATGTGCGTCACTCCCCACATTGCTGATCCTCGAGACCTACGTCGGCGAAGATAACGCGAAGGCGGTAGTGGTTGTCGGGCTGTTTTCCCTTGGCACACTCATTTTCAGTCTCCTCCCCGTTTTCATTTTTTATATCAGCAGAGGCCACGTCTTTGCGCGTATCGCTTATGGAATCGCAACAGCACTGGTTCTGTTCAGCGGGTTTCTTCTTTTATCGCCAGGTGCAATGCCAAGCATCACCTACGCAGCCGCTGGAAATCTGGCGATTCGTCAGCAGCCGGCGCGATTCATACTTGACGAAAACATCAGCCTGGACGATCTGGATAACAGACTTTGGCGAACCACACTCAATGAAAAACAAAAGATCGAAGTCACGGCGTTTCCATTGTTCACCTTTGGCGACATCTTACTGTTGTGCAGCAGAGACCTGCAGCGTTTGAACCTGTATGAATTGCCTCGCTACACACACTTTTGCATCGCCACACGTAACAGCAAGGTCACTCAGAAACCGTTGCGTCCAGGGCTTGCGCCGCTACTCAGCTGGCAGCAGCGTGCTGAACACGTCGTTGGCTGGGATCACTTGCGCTCAGCCATTCTCAAGCCGATTCACCTATCGCCACAGGTCTTCCAACTCCAACGCCGCATTGAGCAATTGGCTGAACCTGTCAAAACTGTAATCCCCTACTCAGCTAACTGAAAGCCGGCGCTGGTTAGCCTCCTCGTCATGAGTCAAACGGGGATTTCCAGCGCATGCCTTCCAACCCATCACGACGCACCTTCGTCAAAGGCCTCGCCGCCGGCAGTCTGCTCGGTGGCCTCGGCCTGTGGCGCACGCCGGTCTGGGCGCTGAATGCGCCCGGTCAATTGGATGAACTGAGCGGCAGCGACTTCGAGCTGTTCATCGGCGAAACCCCGGTCAACTTCACCGGCAACCCACGCACGGCGATGACCATCAACGGCAGCTTGCCCGGCCCCCTGCTGCGTTGGCGCGAAGGCGACACGGTGACGCTGCGGGTGCGCAACCGGCTCAGCGCCAGCACCTCGATTCACTGGCACGGCATTCTGCTGCCGGCGAACATGGACGGCGTACCGGGCCTGAGTTTTCACGGCATCGAACCGGGTGGCGTGTACGTCTATCAATTCAAGGTGCGGCAGAACGGCACCTACTGGTATCACAGTCATTCCGGGCTACAGGAACAGGCCGGCGTCTACGGGCCGCTGGTGATCGACGCCAAAGACCCTGAGCCATTCCACTACGACCGCGAGTTTGTGGTGATGCTCAGTGACTGGAGCGACGAAGACCCGGCCAGCCTGATGAAGACCCTGAAAAAACAGTCCGACTACTACAACTTCGACAAACGCACCGTCGGCGATTTCATCGATGACGTCAGCGAAAAAGGCTGGGCCGCCACCGTCGCCGATCGCAAGATGTGGGCGCAGATGAAGATGAACCCCACTGACATTGCCGACGTCAGTGGCGCCACCTACACCTTCCTGATGAATGGCCACGCGCCGGATAACAACTGGACCGGGTTGTTCCGCCCCGGCGAAAAACTGCGCCTGCGCCTGATCAACGGTTCGGCGATGACCTACTTCGACATACGTATTCCCGGGCTGAAAATGACCGTGGTCGCGGCGGACGGCCTGCACGTCAAACCGGTCAGCGTCGATGAATTGCGCATCGCCGTGGCCGAGACTTACGACGTCATCATCGAGCCGGACGCCGAGGCGTACACCCTGTTTGCTCAGGCCATGGATCGCAGCGGTTTTGCCCGTGGCACCCTCGCCACTCGCGCCGGGCTATCGGCGCCCGTACCAGTTCTGGATCCGCGCCCGCTGGTGAGCATGGACGACATGGGTATGGGTGGCATGGATCACGGCTCGATGGACATGAGCGCCATGGATCACTCGGCGATGGGTCCGATGCAATCCCATCCCGACAGCGAAACAGACAACCCGCTGGTCGACATGCAAGCCATGACCACCGCGCCGAAACTCAACGACCCCGGCCTCGGCCTGCGCAACAACGGCCGTCGCGTGCTCACCTACGCCGACCTGCGCAGCACCTTCGCAGACCCGGATGGCCGCGATCCGAGCCGCACGGTCGAGTTGCACCTGACCGGGCATATGGAGAAATTCGCCTGGTCGTTCAACGGCATCAAATTCTCCGACGCCGAACCCTTGCGGCTGAAGTACGGTGAGCGCATCCGTCTGGTGCTGGTCAACGACACGATGATGACCCACCCGATTCACCTGCATGGCATGTGGAGTGATCTGGAAGACGAAAACGGCGACTTCCAAGTGCGCAAACACACCATCGACATGCCGCCCGGCACCCGCCGCTCCTACCGCGTGACCGCCGACGCACTCGGTCGCTGGGCCTATCACTGCCACCTGCTGTACCACATGGAAACGGGCATGTTCCGCGAAGTGCGGGTAGAAGAATGAAGGGGCCGATGATGACTCGATTCACAGCGTTTTCTTTATTGCTGATCGGCAGCTCGGCGATGGCCGCCAACGACATGCCGGGCATGGACCACAGCCAGATGTCCGGCATGGATCATGCCGAGATGCAGAGTATGGACGACGGCATGATGCAGCCCGCCGCCCCGACCGAAAGTCGCACGCCGATCCCGCCACTGACCGACGCCGACCGCGCCGCCGTGTTCACCAGCCCCGGCGGCCATCAAGTCCACGACAGCGCGATCAACACGTATTTCCTCGCCGACAAACTCGAATGGCAGGACGCCGATGACGGCAGCGCGTTGGCCTGGGATCTGTCCGGCTGGATCGGTGGTGACATCGACCGTCTGTGGCTGCGCTCCGAAGGTGAGCGCAGCAACGGCAAGACCGAAGACGCCGAGATTCAGGCGCTCTGGGGCCATGCGATTTCGCCGTGGTGGGATGTGGTCAGCGGCGTGCGTCAGGACTTCAAACCCGGCGCGCCGCAGACCTGGGCCGCGTTCGGTGTGCAGGGCATGGCGCTGTACAACTTCGAAGCCGAGGCCACTGCGTTCATCGGCGAAGGCGGCCAGAGCGCGCTGCGGTTCGAGGGTGACTACGACATCCTGCTGAGCAATCGCCTGATCCTGCAGCCCACCGCTGAACTCAATATCTACGGCAAAAACGATGCGCAACGGGGCATCGGTTCCGGGCTATCCAACAGCGAAGTCGGCCTGCGTTTGCGCTATGAAATCCGCCGCGAATTTGCGCCTTACATCGGCGTGACGTGGAACCGCACCTACGGCAACAGCGCCGATTACGCCCGCGACGAAGGCGAGGATCGCAGCGAAGCGCGCCTCGTCCTCGGCGTGCGGCTATGGTTCTGAATTCCAATAGAAAACAACCCAGAGGTCTTGCATGCGCACCTTGAAAATCACCCTTGTACTCACCAGCGGCTTGCTCCTCAGCAGCCTCGCTCAAGCCCACCCCAAACTGCTGTCGTCGACGCCCGCCGAAGGTGCCGACGGCGCCGCGCCCGGCAAGATCGAACTGCACTTTTCCGAGAACCTGCTGACTCAGTTCTCCGGCGCCAAACTGGTCATGACCGAGATGCCCGGCATGGCCCACTCACCGATGCCGATGAAAGCCAAAGTCAGCGCCGGCAGCGACCCGAAAAGCATGCTGATCACCCCGCTCGCGCCGCTGCCCGCCGGCACTTACCAAGTCCAATGGCGCGCGGTGTCGTCCGACACGCATCCGATCACCGGCAACGTCACGTTCAAAGTGAAGTAAGCGATGGCTGAGCTGATCAACATCGTCCTGCGGTTTGCGTTGTATGTGGATTTACTGCTGGTGTTCGGGCTGGCGTTGTTTGCGCTGTACAGCACTGATGCGCTGCTGCGGTTGCGGCCGATGCTGCGCGGGATGGCGTTGATCGGGGCGCTGTTGTCGATGGCGGGACTGGTGCTGATGACCCGCGCCATGAGCGGCGAAACGGCGCTCGCGGCGCTGTGGCCGCATCTGCAAATGATGCTGCTGGAAACCGACGTCGGGCTGGCGTGGGCGCTGCGGATGATTGCCCTGATTGTGCTGTTGATCAGACCGGGTTTATGGCTCGCATCGATTGCCGGCGCTGTCGCCCTCGCCTCTTTGGCCTGGAGCGGACACGGGGCGATGGACGACGGAGCACTGCGGTTCTGGCATTTTCTCAGCGACATTCTGCACCTGCTCGCAGCGGGTGCGTGGCTGGGTGCGATGCTGGCGCTAGTGTTGATGGCGCGGGGGCCGCTCGATGAAGCTCGCATTCGTTCGCTGGCGTTTGCGGTTCGGCGCTTTGAGTGGATCGGTGCGGTGATCGTGCTGACGCTGTCGCTCACTGGCGTGGTGAATTACCTGTTTATCGTCGGCCCGAAGCTGGAGGACGTGTTGCTCGGCACGTACGGGATGCTGTTGGCGATCAAAGTTCTGCTGTTTGCCGGGATGCTGGTGTTGGCGGCGCTGAATCGCTTTCATCTTGGCCCGTCACTGCAACAATCGTTGCGCGATGGGCAGCATGCCATCGCGGCCAATGCGCTAAGGCGCAGCGTGGTAGTTGAACTGGCAATCGCATTGTTGATCGTGGCACTGGTGGCGTGGCTCGGCACGTTAAGCCCGGAAGCAGGATGACACCCGGGAAAGCCTTTCACTACACTGGGCCACCGTCCTTATCAGAAGCCCCGATCGCAATGACAACACTAAAAAGCACGATGATCCTCTGCGGCCTGCTGACCCTGGCCGCCGGCGCCCATGCCGAGCAAACCCTTTCGCACCTCGACAGCATCCAGCAACAGGGCCAGTTGCGCGTGTGCACCACCGGCGACTACAAGCCCTACACCTTCAAACGCCCCGACGGCGATTTCGAAGGCATCGACATCGCCATGGCCCGTTCGCTGGCCGACAGCCTCGGGGTCAAAGTGCAATGGGTGCAAACCACCTGGAAAACCCTGATGCCGGACATGCAGGCCGGCAAGTGCGACATCGCCATGGGCGGCATCTCGGTGACGCTCGAACGGCAGAAAAAAGCCTACTTCAGCAATACCCTCGACACCGACGGCAAGATCCCGCTGGTGCGTTGCGCCGATGTCAGCAAGTACCAGACCGTCGAACAGATCAACCAGCCCGCTGTGCGTCTGGTCGAACCCGCTGGCGGCACCAATGAGGCCTTCGTCCACGCCTTCCTGCCCAAGGCGCAACTGGCCCTGCACGACAACGTGACGATCTTCCAGCAACTGCTCGACAACAAGGCCGACGTGATGATCACCGACGCCTCGGAAGCGCTGTATCAGCAGAAACTCAAACCGGGCTTGTGCGCGGTCAATCCGCATCAGTACATGCAATATGGCGAGAAGGCTTATCTGCTGCCGCGCGATGACATCAGCTGGAAACTGTATGTCGATCAGTGGCTGCACTTGAGCAAAGTCACCGGTACTTACCAGAAAACTTTGAGCGAATGGATTGCGGTGCCTGCGCCCCTCTAAAACTGGCGTCTCAAACCGAGTCCACTTCACAGGTGCCGACAAGGTCTTCTTGAAGCACTCTCAATCCGCAAAGCGCCAATGTTCCGCACACCAATATCGCCAAAGTATTGGCGTTTCGGCGGTAAACACCCGAGAAATGATCATCAACTGGTCACAACTGTGTAACGAAGTTGAAAAAACACCTGTCTTGCATGTCAACATTCATCTGAAAGCTGTACAAAATGTGTATGATGCACAACCGGCACGGAAGCGCCGTCCCTGCTCGGTTGACGACGAATTGCAGTAATTGTCAGCCATGCGCTGACCGCGGATATTGCTTTATAAAGAGAACCAGAGGCGCACCCCGGCAGCCTCTGCCTCCCATGGGTAATCTCCCCGGTAGACTTCGTTTTTGATACAGCTCAATTAAAAGGAACAGATTTTGGCTCGCAACAGGTTTCTCTCAAAACTTCTCAAGTTTTCCAACAAAGAATCAGAAATCCTGAGAACTCCTGAAGTGTCTGCGCCGGTTCAAAGCGAGCCATTGATCTCTGTTCAAGCCGAAGCCGTTCCAGCCATCCCGGCCGTTGAAGCGGTTGAGCCAGTGGTTGCTAAACGCCAGGCCACTGTCGCCAATCGCGTTAAGCTTCCGGCGAATTTCGACCCCGCGCTGTACCTGAAGCTCAATCCGGACCTGGGTACAGCCATGGATCCGGTCGCTCACTATCTGAACCACGGTCATCAAGAAAGCTGGCGGATAGTCACCCTGCCAGAAATCAAGCTGTCGAATAACCGCGCTTTTGATCCGGCGCGCGAAACAGTCATGGTGGTCAGCCATGAAGCGTCCCGTTCCGGAGCTCCAATACTTGCACTCAATCTGGTCGAGCGCTTGGCCAGCCGTTACAACGTGGTGGCTTTGTTGTTGGGTCAAGGCGCACTTCTTGAATCTTTCGAAGCCGCTGCCGTCGCCACAATGGCCAGCCCTCGGCTGAAGAACAACGTTCAATACACACAGTTCGCCATCGAGAAACTGTGCAGTGATTACAACTTCAAATTCGCACTGGTTAATAGCATGGAGTGCCGTGTCGTTCTGGAGCCATTGGCCCGACACTTTGTTCCTGCCATCCCTCTGATCCACGAATTTGCGTCTGCCTACCCTCAGTCGAACGCATTGTTCAGCGATGCGAAACTGTGGTCCAGCGACCTGGTGTTCTCCGCCGACCTGACCTGGAGAAGCGCACAGGATTCCTGCCCGGCCCTGCTGTCGTTGACCGCGCACATCATTCCGCAGGGGCACTGCGTACTGCCTCAGCAGGCAACCGATGCGCAAAAGAAGCAAGATGACGCCAACTACTTGCGCAACAAAATGCGCCCTGCCAGCGACACCGACAGAAAGTTCGTGATCCTCGGCGCCGGCTACGTCAACTTCCGCAAAGGTGCCGATCTTTTCATTCAGTGCGCCATCAAAACCATGCTGACGCCTGGCGGCGAGAAGTTTCGCTTCGTCTGGATCGGCAAGGGATTCAACCCTGATGTAGAAGATGGCTATTCGGTATATTTGGCCGACCAGATCAAGCGATCCGGGCTGCAGGATCGTTTCGTGATGCTGGATGAAACATCGGCAATCGAAGTTGCCTACGAAGAAGCGGATTTGCTGTTTATTTCGTCCCGACTGGACCCTTTGCCAAACGTCGCCATCGACGCCATGGGCGCTCGCCTTCCAGTACTTTGCTTCGACAAGGCCACAGGCATTTCCGACTTTCTGTCGACGTGTGGCTTGCGTGAGTCTTGCATCGCTGATTACCTGGATGTCGATAGCGCGGTTCAGAAAATATTTGCCCTGGCCAACTCCAGCCAATTGTACGAACAGGCTGCCACGCTCAGCCATGATGCGTCCGCCAGCTACTTCGACATGGACAAATATGTCGCTGAACTGGAAGCCATCGGTACTCAGGCGGCCGTGCGTGCGCAACAGGAAAAACTGGATGTCAAAACCATCCTTGATTCCGGCGTGTTCAACAGCAAGGAGCAGGATGTACGACGCTATGTACGGGCATGGGCGAGCGGCATCAACCCGCCGTCGCCAGGCACGAACTTCAAGCCGGGTGTCTATCTGGAACAACACGGCGTTGCAGTTGCCAACAGCGATCCATTTGCCGACTACCTGCGTGCAAACCGCCCACAAGGCGCCTGGAACTGAATCCAGCAGCTAAACACGAAGCCCCGCATACGCGGGGCTTTTTACATACAGGGTTTGATTTATCTAGTCATCCTTCAACATGCCAGAACTGTACTGATTGAGACTGCTGCCAATACTGTTGCCGCCAAACTTCAACGTATTGGCGTTGCGCCCCTCCGGCGACTGACAGTCGCTGGAGAAACAACTGGTGGTGGTCAGGCCACCCGCGCCCGAACAGGCACTCAACACCGATACCGCTGCAGTAATCAACAGCACTTTGACGACATTAAGGCGCATGGCACGATTCCCCTCGGGATGAAAAGCGACGATCTTGTGCCAACATCCTAGGCCTGCGCCGAACCCGGCAAGATGAAACTTTGCTCATCGACAGGGGATTACCAACGCCAAAGGCTCAACAAACGTCCGGCGCTGAGCCAGGTTATCGAGCGGATCAGCGCGAGCTGAAAGCGATCATCGCTTCAGCCACGCACTTGTCGGGATCTGCGCCAACGATTTGAAGGCAGGCCTGGCGAACCAGTACCCCTGCATCAGGTAAATGCCGCAATCGGCGAGAAAGTCTCTTTCATCGGCAACTTCTATGCCCTCGGCGATCACCTCCACGTCCAACTCTCTGCACATGTTCACCACATTACGCACGATGGTCTGGCGAACCCGGTCACGGTGAATATCGCGGATCAGCGCCATATCCAGCTTGATCAAATCCGGCTGAAAATCCGCCAACAAGTTAAGGCCGGAATAGCCTGCGCCAAAGTCGTCGATCGCCGTCTTGAACCCAAACTCACGATACTCACGCAAGATATTCATCAAGTGCTTATTGCTTTCAACGTGCTCGCCCTCCACCGCCTCGAAGATCAGGCGCTCCAGTGGAAAGCCGTGAGCACGCGCCGACTCCAGCGTGCTGCGAATGCACATTTGCGGGCGGTAAACGGCATTCGGCAAAAAGTTGATCGACAAGTACTGCGTCATCCCTAACTCAGCCGCCGTGGAAATCGCCCGCACTCGACACAGTTGATCAAATCGATAACGGTTTTGATCGTCCACCTGCTCCAGAACTGACAAGGCGCCCTCACCCTTCACGCCGCGAACCAAGGCCTCATGGGCAAAAATCGTTTGATCACGCACATCCACAATGGGCTGAAAAGCGAAGGCGAAATCCATGTCCGGCACGCCTTTGTCCTTACAGCCCTGGCAGCCTCCGCGAGACGCGAATGATTCTGGAAAGTCGGTCATGACACCCCCTGATATCGGGTTATAACCTTGCTTGGCTATAGGTAAAAAACTGCTGTTGAACCGAGTCACCTGCTCACCACGCCCCATCGGTAGCCCTGCGACGCTTGAATATTCGAAATCGCCGCAGGTTCATCGTTCCAAAAATCAAGTGCGGAAATGCGCAGTCATTCGCTGCAAGTCCTGCCCCAGTGACGCCAACTCAACCGTCGCAGCCGCACTCTCTTCACTGGCAACAGCCGACTGGTCAGCCACATCCCGTACGCTGACGATGCTGCGATTGATTTCGTCGGCCACGGCACTTTGCTGCTCGGCAGCGGCCGAGATCTGCAGGCTCATCTCCTGGATCGTACCGATGGACTGATTGATCTCGGTAATGGCCAGCTCGGCCTTCTGCGCCAACACCACCGTATCGAGGGTGCGCTCGCGGCTGGAGGCCATCAGTGTTGAGGCCGCTTGCGCGCCTTGTTGCAGGGTGATGATCAGCGCTTCGATTTCCTTGGTCGAGTCCTGCGTGCGCTGCGCCAGCGAGCGCACTTCGTCTGCGACCACGGCGAACCCACGCCCCTGCTCTCCCGCTCGCGCGGCTTCGATAGCGGCGTTCAATGCGAGCAAATTGGTCTGCTCGGCGACGGCTTTGATGACATCGATCACTTTGCCGATCTGCTCACTGTCCTGGGACAGCACGTTCATCGCGCCGCCCAACGCTTCAATGGCCGCAGCGAGTTCACTGATCTGCAAAGTCGCCTGCTTCACCACCGTACTGCCGTGGCGCGCCTGTTGATCGGCCAAGGTCGCGGCGGCGGACGCATCGGTCGTGTTACGCGCAACTTCCTGCACCGTCGAAGCCATTTCGTGCATCGCTGTGGCGACTTGATCCACTTCGCTTTTTTGCTGACGCACGCCCGCGCTGGTCTGCTCGCTCATGGCCGAGAGTTTTTCCGCAGAAGTGGAAATCTGCGTGACGCCATTGCCGATACCTTGCACCAGCGTGTTCAGGTTCTGCGCCATGTCCTGCATTGCATTTTGCAGATCGCCCAACTCGTCTTTGCGGTTTGATTTGGCCTGTACCGTGAGGTCGCCCTTGGCGATCCGTCGAGCCAGTTCAACCGTCAGCGCCAGCGGCGCAGTGATCTGGCGCGAGATGACCACCGAAGCAATCAGCCCGATCACCAGCGCCAACACGGTCAACACGGCGATCTGAATAAAGGCTGAGTGCTGATCTTCACGCGCCAGGCGCTGCTGGGTGTCCATCAGGCCATTCATGATCTTGTCCATCGCCTTGCTTTCCTGGTCGACCTGCTCGCGCATGTTCTGCTTCTGCTCAAACAGCCCGGCCACTTCCACCAATACTTCGCGATAACGACGCATCCCGGCGTGCGCTTCTTCCAGTTGGCTCGACAGGGTCGCCGGCAAGTTGCTACGCGCCTTGGTGATATCACTCAAAAAGGTATCGATGGTTTCCATCAGCAGGTTTTTGTTCGCGTCGTTGGGCACCGCAATGTAACGACGCAACATCAGGCGAAACGTGGTCATGCCATTGCGCAAGTCGGCCACCGTGCGCAGATCCCGAACACGTTCGCCATCGGCAGACGCCAGCGCACTGGTGGTGGTGGTGGCCTCAAGCATGCCGGCAAAAGTTTGCGCGTACTTGTCCGACAGTGCAGTCAGCGGTTTCAGAGCATCGGTGGTCGACTTATCGGCAGCGATCAGCCGTTTGACCTTCTGGTCGTAGGCGACAATCGTGGTTTGCAAGGCCTTCAAGGCTTGCTGGTTTTCAGCGCGGGTCAACGTTTCCAGGGCCTTGCTGACAAGCCCCTGCAAGACATTCAACTGAGCGTTATAGGAATCGGCGAACGCTGCGTCAGCGGCGGCTTCGTACTGTTTCTCGGACAGCCGCATATCTTGCGTCGCGTCATTCAACGTGCCGATCAGACGCGTCGTACTCAAGCGATCAACCAGCACGCTGTTGCTGTTATAGCCAATGAAGGCCACCGCCAAAACAGCCAGCAAAAGAATGCCAAAGCCGGTGCCCAGCTTGCGGGAAACTTTGATATCACCGAGGAAATTCGATGCAACTGCCATATTCAGCCTCAAACGCCCTGACGCGAAACGCCAGGCACAAAAAATTGATCTCCGGTAACCACAGTCACCGTCCAGATATTCGGGGGTCGTCATCCAAGGCGTAATACGGGACGCTCCAGCTGTCCCGGGAATGCAAAATGCGGATGCTGTTGAAGCGTCGAAAAGAAACCCGACGCGAGCATCGGCAGACAAAACCATCACGTCGCAGACAGGGCGTCTGCACGCTGGATTTATCGTTTCAGCAAAGGTGTCTGGAGGGATGCTAGTAATTTTGTGAAAACTTGTACAACTTTATATTTTTGTACAATCGTTGAACTTTTTGAGCGGCGTGATGACGCATTGCCATCACGATTTGTGGCACATCGCTATCTGGGTAAACCGCAGTTGAAAAGGCTGATTTAAATGCCTGCCGACTCAGTCCTTTCCCGGCTTGGGAATAGCAATACGGCTACCGGACTTGACCTCACGCAACGCCAGGCTGGACTGGATCGACGCAATCCCCACCTGACGCCTGAGCACCTGCTCGATAAAGTCGCTGTAGTGATCAAGATCCTCCGCCAACACCTGCAACACATAATCGGCATCGCCGGTGATCTTGTGGCAGGCCACCACCTGCGGCAATTGCGCAATCACCGCCTCGAAAGCGTCCGGCGCGTGGTCGGCGTGGGTGGAAAAACGAATGTGCACAAACGCCATGATATCCAGCCCGAGCATTCGCCGATCCAGATTGGCCTGATAGCCCTTGATGACTCCCGCCTCCTCCATGCGCTTGCGCCGCCGCCAGCACGGCGTAAGGCTCAACGACAGCCGCTCACTGAGTTCAGCATTGGAAATACTGGCGTCTTCCTGCAACAACTGAAGAATCGCCAGGTCGGTCTCGTCGAGGCTGATGCGTTTGGATATTTTTTTCTGCATGACGCCATTCCTGAGTAAAAACTCCCGATTAACCCACCAAACCACGAACACAAAGCAAAGAAAGCGCAGCCCAGCCGGAACAGAATATTTGCACTGGCTAACAATAACGGATGCGCAGAATGTTTACAGTTTTCAGTGATTCCCACCGTTTGCACCACGGCACCGAATTGAAAGACGGCGTGCTCAAGCCGTCGTTCGAACAACCGAGTCGGGCCGACACCGTGCACAACCGCGTAAAACAGGTCGGCCTCGGGCAGATCGTCGAACCGCGCGCATTTGATCGCTCGTGCTACGTCAACGCGCACAGCGAGCGCTACGTCAGTTTTCTCGAAACTGCCTGGAGCGAATGGTGCGCAACCGGTCGCACCCACGACGCCTTGCCACTGGTCTGGCCGGTGCGCGATCTGGCCGGCGAAGAGATGCCGACGTTCATCGACGGCAAGCTTGGCTTTTATGCGATGGACGCCGGTTCGCCGATCACCGCGACAACCTGGCAAGCGGTGAAAACCAGCGCCGATATCGCCCTCACCGGCCTGGCCCTGATCGATGAAGGCCACGACAGTGCCTTCGCCCTGTGCCGCCCGCCCGGCCATCACGCCGCGCGCGAATACATGGGCGGTTATTGCTACCTCAACAACGCCGCCATTGCCGCACAACAAGCCATCACCCAAGGCGCCAAACGCGTCGCGGTGCTGGACGTCGACTTCCATCACGGCAACGGCACACAGAACATTTTTTACCAGCGCAGCGACGTCATGTTCGTCTCGTTGCACGGCGAACCGGCGGTGTCCTATCCGTACTTCTCGGGCTACAGCCACGAAGTCGGTGCGGGGGTTGGCGAGGGGTACAACCTCAACTATCCCCTGCCGAAAAACACCACCTGGGAGAGCTACCGCAACGCCCTGCTCCACGCCTGCAAAAAGCTTCAGCAGTTCGCGCCTGAAGTGCTGGTGATTTCCCTCGGTGTCGACACGTTCAAGGACGATCCCATCAGCCACTTCCTGCTGGAAAGCGAGGACTTCATTGGCATCGGTGAACTGATCGCCAGCGTCGGCTGCCCGACCCTGTTCGTCATGGAGGGCGGCTACATGGTCGATGAAATCGGCATCAATGCCGTCAACGTGCTGCACGGTTTCGAGAGCCAACGCAGCTGAGCCATCCCGCGCTCTACAGCCTTTCAATGTCTGGATCGGAGAACAAGACCATGACGCTTTTTATAGATGTCGATGACGCAGCACGCCTGTTCACCCAAGTCGGTATCCGCCGCGCCATCCGCGAAATGGCCGGCTACATCGAAGCGGATTACGCACGCTGGGCACAGTTTGATAAATCACCGCGCACGGCCAATCACTCGGCAGACGGCGTGATCGAGTTGATGCCGACTGACGACGGCCAGCAGTACTCGTTCAAATACGTCAACGGCCACCCGAACAACGGCCAGCAGAACTTGCTGACGGTCATGGCCTTCGGTCTGCTGGCGGATGTGCAGAGTGGCTATCCGACCCTGCTCAGCGAACTGACCTTGACCACCGCCGTACGCACCGCCGCAACCTCGGCGCTGGTGGCGAAATCGCTGGCTCGTCCGGGTGCGACCTCGATGGCCCTGATCGGCAACGGTGCGCAAAGTGAATTTCAGGCGCTAGCCTTTCACGAAATGTTGGGCATCAACGAAATCCGCATCTTCGATATCGATCGCGACGCTTCACTCAAGTTGAAGCACAACCTCGCGGCGTTCCCGGACATCGACGTGATTCTGGCCAGCTCGGTGAAGGACGCGGTCAAAGGCGCGGACATCGTCACCACGGTCACCGCCGACAAAGCCTACGCAACCATTCTGACCCCCGAAATGATCGAGCCCGGCATGCACATCAATGCGGTCGGCGGTGACTGCCCGGGTAAAACCGAACTGCACGCCGACATCCTGCGCAACGCCCGGGTCATCGTCGAATTCGAGCCGCAAACGCGCATTGAAGGCGACATTCAGCAACTGGCAGCCGACTCCCCGGTGATCGAGTTTTTCCGCATTGTGCAGGGCGAAGTCACCGGACGCGAAAACGATGCGCAGGTGACGGTGTTCGATTCGGTGGGTTTTGCCTTGGAAGATTTTTCCTCCCTGCGCTACCTGAAAGACCTGGCGCAGGCACAGCAAATCGGCCAGCGCATCCACTTGGTGCCGACACCAGCCAACATCAAAAACCTCTTCCAACTGCTGGATCCGCAACCGGCCAAAACCGCGCGTCTGCGCACCGTCAGTTAATCGGTCATGACCGCCCCCAAGCGACAGGGGGCGATTGACCTTGTGATTAGCCGCTGCACCTCTAACAAGAACGCTCGACACCTACTTTCTGCCAAAACTCAAAAACATAAAATCAAGAGGTTTTGCAATGAAATCGACCCCTTCCGGGCTGCTCGAACAGCCCGCGCTGCAGCGCACGCTCAGCAATCGTCACATCCAGCTAATGGCCATGGGCGGTGCCATCGGTACTGGCCTGTTCATGGGCTCCGGGAAAATCATCGCCCTCTCCGGGACGTCGATCATCCTCATCTACATGATCATCGGCCTGTTCGTGTTTTTCGTCATGCGCGCCATGGGCGAAATGCTCCTGTCCAACCTCAACTTCAAAACCTTCGCCGACTTCGCCGGCGCCTACCTCGGCCCGCGCGGGGCGTTCTTTCTCGGTTGGTCGTACTGGCTGAGCTGGAGCGTGGCGGTGATCGGCGACGCCGTCGTGGTCGGCGGATTCTTCCAGTACTGGTTCCCCGACGTCCCGGCGTGGATACCCGCCGTCGGCATGCTGGCGACCCTGTTCGCGCTAAACGTGCTGACCGTCAGGCTGTTCGGTGAAGTGGAATTCTGGTTCGCGATCATCAAGATCATCGCCGTCGTAACCCTGATCGGCGTCAGCAGCGTGCTGATTGCCAGCTCGTTCGTCTCGCCCAGTGGCGTCACCGCGTCCCTGAGTCACCTGGTGGACAAACAGGCGGCGTTCCCCAACGGTTTGTTCGGCTTCTTCGCTGGATTTCAAATGGCGATCTTCTCCTTCGCCGGCACCGAACTGATCGGCACCGCCGCCGCCGAAACCCGCTCACCGGAGAAGACCCTGCCCAAAGCGATCAACTCGATTCCGCTGCGGATCATCCTGTTCTACGTCCTCGCGCTGACCTGCATTATTGCCGTGACCTCATGGCAACAGGTTTCTCCAGTCAAAAGCCCCTTTGTCGAACTGTTCCTCGTCGCCGGGTTTCCCGCAGCGGCCGGCATCGTCAACTTCGTGGTCCTGACCTCCGCGGCCTCCTCGGCCAACAGCGGCGTGTTCTCATCGAGCCGCATGCTCTTCGGGCTGGCCAATCAGGACAACGCACCCGGCCTCTTCCGCCGACTGTCGAGCAACAGCGTGCCGCTGCTGAGCCTGGCGTTCACCACACTGTTGATGCTGGTCGGCGTGCTGGTGCTATTCATCGTGCCGGAAGTCATGACCGCATTCACCATCGTCTCCACCGTGTCGGCGATTCTGGTGATCTTCACCTGGTCGACCATCCTCGCGTCTTACATCGCCTACCGCAAAAAACGTCCGGATCTACATGCGAAGTCGGCTTACAAGATGCCCGGCGGTGTGCCGATGGCTTGGTTCTCGTTGGCGTTTTTGGGGTTTGTGCTGGGGCTGCTGGCGTTGCGGCCTGATACGCGGATTGCGCTGATGGTCATGCCAGGGTGGTTTGTCTGGTTGGCGATTGCTTACCAGTTGACGAGGTTCAGGAAGCCGAAATCTGCGGTTGAGTCGGCGGGTCAGTTTGGCTAGATGTGCGAGTGAAAGCCGTCACCTGGAAGTGACGGCTTTTTGTTATCAGCGAAAGAGCATTTCATCTGCCCATGGCGGGACAGGCTTTACGCCTTCACCTCAACGTTATCCAACGCCTGATTCACCGCCAATTCACCCAACATCACAACCTGCGCGATGCCCAGCGCGGTTTTGCGGTGAGAGGGGTCGAGTGCTGCAGCGAAGTTGTTGAGCATTTCCGAGGCGGAACTCAGCGTTTCACTGGCATTGGCCAGCAGGGATTCGGAGTCGTACTTGGGATTGGCGAGGTACATGCGCTCGGGCTCGTTGACGCTGGACATGATGTGGCTGGCGGGAAGGAGGTAGTGATCGAGCGCGCGCTCGGCGGCTTCGTGGAGTTTTTTGGGGTTGAGGGAATCGTAGGGGGATGCGGGATCGGTTTCTGGTGGATTCGGTGTTGGTTTGAACATAAGTGAAACTCCAATGCTATTAGTGGAGCTTTCACCCTCTCGCTACCAAACGATGGGTGGCGGCCATACGAAGGTTGGTAGACCGGGCATTGGAACCGGCGCTTCCGAAGAAGCCCTGCGCATGGCCACCATCAAAACAGCCCCCAAGAAAGGCGCTGTGCTGGGATGACGCAATGCATCAATGCTGCGGGTCTACCAAACCCGATCACTGCTTTTCAGTGACCTAGGAACGATAGAACCCGCGAGCTAGAGGCACAAGCCGGCGGATTCTGTCTTAGGTGTAGGGGGTGGCGCAAGGTGTTGTAGGTGACCAACTACAACAATGTGTCTCATCTAAACATGCGCGTTTTTCTGTGTTTAAAATCTTAATGAGCACAGAGATCGAACCCAAGCCTGTCGCCATTTGCTAGGCGCTCTGTGCACTTATTTTTCAAGCGCTGTCCGTCGCACCGATAATGGATTGGAACCACGAACTCTACAGTCCAGTAAAACCGTGGTTTATAGCGAACCTCTGAAAACCCCGTAGCATTTTCGTACCACCATTCACCGAATCGCGAGTGGTCCGCAGGCGTGGCGGGGGGACGAATGCACGCCAAGTTGAAATGTCCTATTACCTGCAGCACCACCAACCTTGAGAATTTGAGTGTCCAGCACTTTAATCGTCCCCGAAGCTACTGACCCACCTAGAGAGTTGGCTGGCCTGAATTTACGAGGTAGTGTCAGTCTGATTTAGAGTAAAACCCTGGCAGGTACGAATGCTCGCCATTTTAGATGCACAAGCCTCTGAACCGTCGCGGTATGGTTTACTAACTTGGGAATAGGGAATAGGAAATAGGGAATAGAAATGGGACAGGCGAAATCACGAGGCAGCAAACAAGAGCGAGTAGAACAAGCATTAAATCGCCAGATGGAGGCAGACCGCGCAGCCGCAGAGCGTCGGCGAGCCGTGGGCCAGCAGATTGCCAGGTTCAACAAGCTTTATCAGACCAAGGTGTGCCTTGCACCACACCAAAATCATGAAGGTCCAATCGTATCTGCGCACACTCTGTCCCTCGAGGCATTTTTAAGACCAATATCAAGAGACGGTCGCGTTTATGCTATGCGCGGAAACATCAGTGGAGACCACTTAAAATTCCCCCTGAATCTCGAGTTGCAAGGTTTGCGAGATGTTTCTGTTTTTAACGGCTTCTGCCGTGCACATGATCGGGATCTATTTGCGTGCATTGAGACTCGGGCTTTCGAATTCACCTCTGAGCAACTGTTTATGCTTGCATACCGGGCCGTAGCTCGCGAAAGCTATTACAAACGAAAACAGTTTGAGTCCACCCCTTCTCTTGAACAGTACGCTGCGATGCATAGCATTCAAGAGGACGTACAGTTCTCAGAGCAATTTGAAAAATATCTTTCAGAGGTTCTCGAAAGCGCATCAGACATTGAAGCGCTGAAAAGCCGACTAGATGAAGTACTGATAGCTAAGGATTGGAAAAGGCTTGTGTCTCGGGCTTTGATCTTCCCTGAGCCGCCAACTGTAGTAGCGTCTTTCGCTGTTGAGCCAACCGTCGACTTTAACGGAAATCGGCTTCAAGACTTGGCAGACAGAACTGTCGAAATATCCCATGTAATGGTTTCGATCATTCCCCTGAAATCCGGAAGCGCAGCAATTTTTTCTTGGCTCGATACAGCGAATGACGCTCCATTGAGACTTTTTGAGTCATTGGCACATTCAGGCTCACCCACCTTAGCCGTAATACACGCAGCACTAGATCTCAGTGAAAACGTTGCGCTTTCTCCTGAGTGGTACGAGTCATTGAAGCCGGCAACCCATAAATACATCGAGTCTCGGATGTTGAATTTCGCCCAAGACGAAATTTATGCAACCCATGGCAACCCGTTGGCGCGCTCCCCGAACCTTGGTGATTGGGGAGAACCAGCCCATTTATAGAATCAACGCCGTATGAAAATAAATCTGCCCCCATTTCGCCCCCCATTTCGTTACTTTTTCGTTAAGGTTTCCGCCAGCCATTTCTCAGAGCAGGTCTGATACAGTTGTTCCCGTTAAATTCTTTGACAGGGAGTCAATCATGGCGAAGCCAGCTGCACGTATCACCGACCCAACCAGTTGCCCCATACCTGGGCACGGCCCCAAAGCTATCGCGTCCGGCTCTCCTGATGTGTTCTTCGACGGTCTTGCAGCCGCTCGCAAAGATGACACATGTACTTGCGGCAGCGCGCTAGCCTCGGAAGTGTCCGGCACCGTGTTTATCAACGGAAAAAATGCCGCATTACTCGGTACTGTGGGCACCCATGGCGACGTTGTGATTGGAGGTTCGGGTACAGTAATCATCGGCAGCGCCCATACGCCTGCCACCTTTATTCCGCCAACACCCATGGTCATCCACGGAAACTGGATCGGCTTTAATATTCCCGCAGAAGAAAGCTATGAAGGATTTTCCTGCACCGCTCACTTTGACGATGGCTCCTCGATGCCCGGAGTCTTTGACGCGAACAACTCGGTCAAATTCTCCAACCCCACTGGAAAGACATGCCATACCTTGGCATTTGCCCAACACGAGAACACCTGCACAACCGCAGGTATTGACGGACTGCTGAACGATATTTTGGGATAAGGATATTCTCGTGACGGAACCGAACCTAGTAACCGGAAGTTATGTTGTCAAAAGCGAACATACGCTTGACCGGTCTCCCCTTGAGATGGCGATTTCAGGCATGGAGGGGGCGGCCAGCCGTTTTTCCATCGATGCCATCAAGGACGAGCGCGTCCGTGCAAGCTACGAGGGCAATATTCGACGAATGTCACAGCAGATATTCGCTGACGTGAGAGCCGGCAATATCAGCGTCGAGGACGCGACAAAGTTCAGCAACGAGATGCGCAACAAAATCATGTACGAACACCGCAAGCTGACCTCTGCACAGGGCCTGGCCATCGTGCAAAAAAAGAAAAAAACTGGAAAGACATACAGCGAAATCCTCGACGGAAAGTCTCAAACCCAGTTCAACAAAAATTACGAACAACTTTCTAAGGCCCAACAGAAAGAAGTCTTATACAAAGCTCTAGAGCGGTCTGGCAGTGCTAATGCCAAATTCTCTGCTGGAACCAAAATCATGTCTGTTATGGGAAAGGTTGGAATCATCATGACGGCGGTGCTTGCCACATACCAAATACTGAACGCAGACGACAAGGCCAAGGAAACGGCCCGTCAAGCCACCATCCTCGGTGGTGGTGCGGCTGGTGGGTTTCTGGCGGGCTTGGGCATATCCGCTCTTTGTGGTCCTGGAGCTCCGGCCTGTGCCATAGCCGTTGTTCTCATTGGAAGCATCGCCGGCGGGATTGCTGGCGGGATCGCGGCTGATACGTTCGATGCAGAGTTAGAGGAGCTGGCACATTGGGACATATTCTGACTCCTGCGGAACGGGCGAGTATCCAGATCGCGCTGGCAGAAGCCTTCGTAGACAGCGCTGTCGACTATTCCTCTATCGCAGAGCGAATTCGGAGCTACGACCCGAAGGTCGTTGAAGAAATCTTGTACTCAGAAGTTGCGCCTGTGTGTTTCAGCAACCTTGAAACGCCCGTTCCTCCTGTTTGGAGTGGTTTTCAGGATGAGTGGTTACTTGATGAAATAGCCAAAGAACTCAATGCGCGAGAACACAGTTGGCTTCGACGTAGCTTCGACCTGTTAAAAGTTACATGGCTGCGCTACAGCTACAGCTATATCTGGAAGGAAATTATGAAATTTCATGATTCTTAAGTGAGGCGGGCCCCTACACTTCGAAAAAAGGGGACGGATTTATTTATATCCCATCCCCTTAGAGTACTAATGCACACCTCCCCCGGGAACAACGGGGACAGATTTATTTATCTTCTAAAAATTAGCAAACAAATCTATCCCTTTCTACTGTTAGCGAGGCGTGTTAAACAACAAAGTACCAAACTCAGAAAGATTCAACCGGTTTTTTGGTCTGCTCAACGAGCTTGTTCTCGTCAAGTTTCGGGAAAGAAAACTTGATCATGATGACCGATTCCTCGCCCTCGCCCGTGACAATCAGATCAGCCCCCCTGACATTCGCAGGCGCGGCTGCCATCAAACCAGAAACACTAGGGGTGCCTTTGATCGAGGCGGCACCCTCAATAAACGAGTAAGTTAGATTATTGGCGTTTAGAGCAACACTTTCGTAGTTGGTGAGTTTAGCGGTGTACTCATCCTTACTTTTAGCTTTTGCCGCCAGATCGACAAGATCCAGCATGGACTTGCCGTCAGCCAGTGCGACCAGACCGAACGACTTGGCCAGCGCACCGATGGCACGCCCAAACAGTTCACGCTCATAGGGCGCGAAAAGGGAAACCATAATCAGCTTGTCACCGCTGAACACCAAGCCAGCGGTGAATTTCTGATCAATGAAATCCACGTCATCAATACACCGGGCGGGCGCGCCCACCTCTTCCGAGCAATCATAGTAACCGCCAGCCTCGGTGTATTTCGTGATTGGCGTATCGTAGCCGTAGCTCTTGAACAGGTTGTCAGCTGCAACGGCACTCTGCATAGCGCCAACAAGGCCGCCCAGGCAAAGCACTAAAGCATGGATTTTTTTCGACATGGATTCCGTTCCTACAAGGATGTGAATATTGATAGCCACATGCTATCAATCCTGCATTGGATTTGTCTCGCTCAATCCAATGCAGGTTGAGCAAGCTCAGCAGGTCCAGAAGTAGGACGCTGTAAACCCACTCTGCCATTCCTGCCCCCAAGCCCCCACCTCCCATTCCTGATAAACTCCCCCACCTCCCAGCCACACCGATTCCGTATCCCTAATGTCCCCTATTCCCGCCACACCCGCCCCACTCTCCCGCCGCTTCTCCGTCGCCCCAATGATGGATTGGACAGACCGCCATTGCCGTTTCTTCCTACGCCTCCTATCGAAGAACGCGCTCCTCTACACCGAAATGGTCACCACCGGCGCGCTGCTCAACGGCGATCACGAACGTTTCCTCCGTCACAACGAAGCCGAGCACCCGCTCGCTTTACAGTTGGGCGGTAGCGTTCCATTGGACTTGGCAGCCTGCGCCCGCATGGCCCAAGAGCACGGTTACGACGAGGTGAACCTGAACGTCGGCTGCCCAAGCGATCGCGTTCAAAACAACATGATCGGCGCGTGCCTGATGGGTCATCCGCAACTGGTGGCGGATTGTGTGAAGGCGATGCAAGACGCGGTGACAATCCCGGTGACGGTGAAGCACCGCATCGGCATCAACGGTCGGGACAGTTACGCTGAGCTGTGCGATTTCGTCGGCACAGTGCGCGATGCCGGGTGCACGAGTTTCACCGTGCATGCGCGGATTGCGATTCTGGAGGGGTTGTCGCCGAAGGAGAATCGTGACATTCCGCCGTTGCGTTATGACGTGGCGGCGCAGCTGAAGGCGGATTTTCCGGGGTTGGAGATTGTGCTGAATGGCGGGATCAAGACGATGGAGGCTTGCCACGAGCATTTGCAGACGTTCGACGGTGTGATGCTGGGGCGTGAGGCTTATCACAATCCGTATTTGCTGGCGGAGGTGGATCAGCAGTTGTTCGGCAGTTTGGCGCCGGTGATCAGTCGGGCTGAGGCGTTGGCGCAGTTGCGTCCTTATATAGCCGAGCATTTGCTGGCCGGTGGGGCGATGCATCACATCACGCGGCATGTGCTGGGCCTGGGCACGGGGTTCCCGGGGGCGCGGAAATTCCGTCAATTGTTGTCGGTGGATATTCACAAGGCCACGGATCCGCTGGCGTTGCTGGATCAGGCGGCGGAGTTGCTTGAAGGTCGTTGATTGAAGTTTTGAGTGTGCGGGTGACGCATGAGCGTTGCCCGGTGTTTTGATGTACTGACAGGATGTCTTTTGTTTATGCCCGCGTTTACTTTTTCTGCTTTCAAGCGTTTCACCCTCCTCGCCTTGTTCAGCTTCACTTCCGATGTTTATGCGCACTGCGATGGCTTTTGCATGGGCCGTACTGATACGCCGTGGGAGGTGACGCAGTTTTCCGGCTTCACCTTGGTGTCTTTAATCCTCGCACCTATTTCGACTAGCCAGGAAACGACCGACAGTCACAAGCGTGTTTACTCTGCCGAGGAGCAAGAAGACGCGCGACTCTATCTGGCCAGCGACGGCATGCTGCAGGCCGCGTATTTCACCTCGGCCTTGCAGCGCTACCGCCAGGAGTCGCCGGATTCGGCGTTAAACGATCTCGCCATTGCGGCGTTGATCAGCGCTCAGTGATCAGGCGGCCGCTGCGGCGGTCCAGTTGACCCAGCCAAACAGCCACGTTGCCAGAATCAACAAACCAAATGCGATCCGATACCAGGCGAACGCGGCGTAGCTGTGGTTGGCAATAAACTTGAGCAGGCCACGCACGGCGATCATCGCGAAGATGAATGCGGTGACGAAGCCGAGGGCGAAGACTGGCAGGTCGTTGGGCTGGAACAGGTCGCGGTATTTGTAGCCGGAGTACACGGCGGCGCCGACCATGGTGGGCATGGCGAGGAAGAATGAGAACTCGGTGGCGGCTTTGCGCGACAGGCCGAAGAGCAGACCGCCGATGATGGTCGAGCCGGAGCGCGAGGTGCCGGGAATCATCGCCAGGCATTGTACGAATCCGACTTTCAGTGCGTGAGACCAGCGCATGTCGTCGACGTGTTCGACGCTGATCACATGGCTGCGCTGTTCGGCCCACAACATGATGATGCCGCCGACGACCAGTGCCACGGCAACGGTGATCGGGTTAAACAGGTATTCGTGGATGGCGTCGGCGAACAATACGCCCAAGACCACGGCGGGCAGAAAAGCGATGAGCAAGTTGAGGGTGAAGCGTTGTGCATTACGTTCGGTGGGCAGGCCTTTGACGATTTCGAAGATCTTCGGTCGAAACTCCCAGACGACGGCAAGAATGGCACCCAGTTGAATAATGATGTTGAACGCCATGGCGCGTTCGCCGCCGAATTCCAGCAAGTCGGCGACGATGATCTGGTGGCCGGTACTCGAGATCGGCAAGAACTCGGTCAGGCCTTCTACCGCACCTAATATCAACACCTGGAAAAGGGTCCAGAAATCCATTAATCCTCCGTCAGAGCGCTCTTGATGAGCGACCGGGTAATAACACTCAGGGGTTGAGTATCTGAAGTTACACAATTGGCGTATATGAAGATCAAAAGATCGCAGCCTTCGGCAGCGCCTACAGGGGAATGCATTTCAAATGTAGGAGCTGCCGAAGGTTCGGGCCTCGATCGGACGATCTTTTGATCTTGAAGAATAGGTCTTATGAATTGCCACACTCAAGACATGTTAGTAATCGTCGGCCGACGAACTACGCAGAAAATAATTAGGCCTTTTTGCAGAAAAAAGTTGCTCTGACAATAAAGTGTGATCAATATCACATTATGCAGAGATGGCCAGACAGTGGCAGATGGACATAGACAAAGCCATCGCAATAAGCTCAAAATAGTGGCACCATTGCATATCGCCACCATCTAAGCAGTAGTTCACCCTTTCGAGAAAATCAACTAAAAGCTTGAAAAGCTTAATTATTGTTAGAAAACTCGGGAGCCACGTCTAAAAATCGCGTGAATGTTACCAATTGTCAGTCACAGATGAGAACCGGTGCTTTAACATCCCGATGTCAGCACTTAATTCGAGTCAATGCATGATGCTCTCAGCGAACTTAGCGACTAGAAGCCCGCGCCCGACAAACGACGAACCTGGTGTTCTTACTCTGGGTCGTACCCGTGGCGTGGCTGAACATTTCAAAGCGCTAGTCGCCCAGCATATACGTACCGATATGGCGCTCGAAGCCAATGCGTACACTAGTGCATATCAGTTGAATGAACAGTCTGGTTCGTATCGAGCGATCTTCCTGATTATCGACAGCCCACAGGCCCTCGAAGACAATCTGGCGCTGGTCGAGAACCTGCGCAGCGACAACTTGAAACCGATCATTTGCGCGGTCATCACCGGTCGCGGCGCCTTCAACAAGATCAAATATTATCTGGCTGGCGCGGATGTTTGTATCAAGCTCAATACCCTTTCCGAGGATGGCGCCGAGTTGCTGGGCGAGTTCTTCAACAGTGAAGAATGGCAACGCGATATCGATCTGACGCTTGATCCGACCCGTATCTGCCTGATGGGCACCAGCAAGAAACTCGACATCTCGTTTGCCGAAATGAAGATCCTCGAAGCCTTCGCGCAAACCAGCAATCACATTCTGAGCCATGATGAAATCGCCAGCATCATGGGCCTCAACGCCAATTTCTACGACCCTCGAGCACTGGAAAAATCAATCAGTCGCTTGCGTGGAAAAATCAAGGACATGTATGGTACAAACGCGATTCAGAGCATTCGCGGCTATGGCTATCGCCTGCTGCGGGGTCTGATATCGACTGCCTGACTCTCGGGCAGCCATCCCATTTGCATACGTACGAAGGATCGTCTAATGCAACCATATAGCTCCCGTTCTGCTTCACGCCTGTTTGAAATCAAGCAATTGAATGAGCGCGACAACACGACCCATAACAATAAAACTCCATAACATAGCAGCAGATCGAGTGGAATTTATCGAGGGCCAATCTTGGGCCCAGACCCTGCCTATCGATTACTTCCGAGGAAGTCATTGCTCGCCTGCCGATTTATCTTTTAGCCAATTTTGGTATGTATTCAGGAGAGAGACATGGAAACTAGTACAACCCTCCCAAGGAAATATTTTGTTGTCGTGACTCACAGTACAACGTCGCAACGCGAACTGGAGAGCATGCTGTCCAGCGAACGTTTCAATTCGTTTGAAGGGGTGGATTCGCCCTCTTCCGCTCCAATGGTGATGGAGTTCACATATCCAGGCATCAGTCGAAAAAACGCCCCGCGCAGTATCGAACACGATACTCAGCGAATATTGGCCACGCTCGAGTCCGAATGGCGCGCAGCGCAATCGGCTAATCCTTTCCAGAATGTCCCGGCCATTACCGGGGAAACCCGCAACATGCCACCTGCCGTTGAAGGTGATATGCCCGGCAATGAAACCTGGCATCTCGACCCTGATCAGGGTGCACTGGTCAAAGAAGGTGTCGAAATCAGCCTGACTGGCCTGGAAACAGCACTGGTCAGGAAAATGCTCAGCCATGAAGAGCGTGTTGTCAGTCGTGACGAGCTGATTCTCAGCATCGGCCGAGAGCCGGAACAATATCGCGGCCTGGAGATGTGCCTGAGTCGCCTGCAAGACAAGTTCAAAAGCGCCAGTCATGGCGAACGACTGTTTCGTGCCGTCAGAAACCGCGGTTATTGCCTGATTCAGGAAATCGTCGCGTAACCTCGCAAGACCTCCACGAACAGAACAAACAGAAAAAAGTGCGATTACAAAAACAACAAGAGCACTCTGTTTGATTTCATCTTCCTCCTTGATTTGAACACTCCCTGCCTCCACCCTCCAACAGTAACAAATACAACATCATTTATTCACCCCTTCCTCTGCGACCTTTTCTAACACTCTTATATTTAATTATTAAAAAGTTGGCACTGTGCCATCTTGTTAGAACTCGTCAGACACCATTCCCGGCAATAACTTAGTCTATTGACTGACGACAGTTCGGCATATCGATGTTGTTACCTCAGGACACTCGTTAGAACAAAAACAATAAGTCTGCATAACAACTCGGTTTTCAACTGTTGAAACCTGAATGGACGTCTTTTGGGGATACCGTATGGATCTTTCTCTAAGTATCAATCGAAGCACAGGCCTCAAGGGACTGACCTTTTGGGGCCAATGGGCGCTGGCACAGGGCTTTGTGGTGACGCTGTTGTTCATACTGGCCGAGTAGCACACCGGGACGGTCGCGTTTTACTACCGGATGTGTGCAACGCTGGCGGTACTGGCGTCGGTGCCGGCTTATACGTTTAGCGGTGTTTATCGCAAGCGTGACAATTACCTGACCGGTCTCGGTCGACTGTTCATGGGTTGGTCGATGACGATGGCGGCGCTGGCGTGCATCGCTTTTGTCTGCCAGGCCGATGAGCTGTTTTCGCGGCAGGTGATTCTGAGCTGGGCGGTGTATGGCTTCCTCGGTCAGGCATTTCTGTACGCGCCGCTGCATGCGTTTTCCAAGTACTACCAGCGCTCGCGGAAAAGCGAGCACAAGACGCTGATCGTCGGCACCGGCGAACTAGCGTTGGGTCTGGCGAAGAAGCTCAGCCAACTGGAAAATCTGCCGTTGGTAGGTTTGGTCAGCAATGGTGATGTGTCTGCGCTGGGTTCGGATGCACCGCGTGTGGTTGGCGATCAGGAGCAACTGCTGGAGCTGATCGAAGCGCATGACATTCGCCGCTTGTATATCACCCTGCCGCTGTGTGAAGCCGCGAAAATCGAAGCGATTTATGGTGACTTGCTAGGGGCCAACGTTGATGTGGTGTGGGTGCCGGACTTGAACAGTCTGACCCTGCTGAATCACTCGGTGAAAGTCGTGGACGGTCTGCCGGCGATCTACTTGAACGAGAGCCCGTTGACCAGCCGCCCTACCGCTGCTTTGAGCAAGAGCCTGGTAGAGAAAACCGTGGCGTTTCTGGCGATCATCGCGCTGAGTCCGATCCTGCTGATCATTGCGTTGGCGGTGAAGATCAACTCGCCCGGCCCGGTGTTTTTCAAGCAGGATCGCCATGGCTGGAACGGCAAGGTGATCAAGGTGTGGAAGTTCCGCTCGATGCGTGTTCACGATGACCGTGATGTGAAGCAGGCCAGCCGTAATGACTCGCGCATTACCGCAGTCGGCCGCTTTATTCGCCGCACTTCGCTGGATGAACTGCCGCAACTGTTCAACGTGCTGCAAGGGCACATGGCTCTGGTCGGCCCACGCCCGCATGCCGTCGCGCACAACAACTACTACTCGGGGAAAATCCTCGCGTACATGGCGCGTCACCGGATTAAACCGGGGATCACCGGCCTGGCCCAGATCAGCGGCTGCCGCGGTGAGACGGACACCATCGACAAGATGCAGAAGCGTGTCGAGATTGACCTGCAGTACATCAACAGCTGGTCGTTGTGGCTGGACCTGAAGATCCTGGTGAAGACGCCGTTTACGTTGTTGTCGAAGGATATTTACTGAGGTTTGAAGCTGTATACCGCAAGGGGACGAAAGTCCCCTTTTTTGTGCCTGGGATTTGGGGATGGAATCGGATCTTGGATGGATGCAAAAACTGTGGGAGTGAGCCTGCTCGCGATGGCGGTGGGTCAGGCAATGATGATGCTGACTGTGCCGACGCCTTCGCGAGCAGGCTCACTCCCACAGGGATTTGTGTTTGGCTCAAGCCTTGTGGCTAGACACGTAACCTGTGGGAGCTGGCTTGCCAGCGATGGCGCTGTGTCAGGCGACATCAATGTTGCAGGTGCTTGCCAGCGATGGCGGTGGGTCAGCCAATAACAATATTGAATGTGCCGACCTCATCGCTGGCAAGCCAGCTCCCACAGGGATTCGGGATTGGCTCGGGATTTGTGGCGTGACAAATAACCAATGTAGGCCTTCGCCTGCTCGCGATGGCGGTGGGTCAGGCAACAGGGATGTCGGCTGGTCGAACGCTATCGCGAGCAGGCTCACTCCTACAGGGGATTTTTAGCTGGTTCGGGATTTGTGGCGTGACAAATCACCAATGTAGGCCTTCGCCTGCTCGCGATGGCGGTGTGTCAGGCAACAGAATGTCGACTGGTCGGACGCGTTCGCGAGCAGGCGAAGGCCTACAGGGGATTTGTGGTTGGCTCAGGCCTTGTGGCTAGACACATAACCTGTGGGAGCTGCGGTGCGACGATTCGACTTGCCAGCGATGGCGGTGGGTCAGCCAATATCAATCTTGAATGTGCCGACCTCATCGCTGGCAAGCCAGCTCCCACAGGTTTCAGAGGTGTTTCGGAGATCCGCGTTTACTCGGTAATCTTCTCGAAATTCCGATAGAACATATCCCCTTCCCGGCTATCGGTCATCGAGTGCAGTTGGTAGCCGCGATTCAGTCGCGCACCACCGTCACGGGTCAGTGGGGCCCAGACCAGGTTGGCGCGGCGCATGGTCGACATGCTCATCATTTCGTCGAACGGGATCGACAGGTAGATGCCTTTGTCGAAACTACCTTCGCCATACTCCGCGCTGCCCGCCGTGGTGATCGTCGCCCACGCACCGAAACGCACGCCGTTGAAAAACTCGCGCGAGATGTCCAGCGTGCCGCCCCAGTCTCCGACCAGATAACGCCCAACACTAACCGCCGCCAGCGTATCGAACGGCAAATCGGTATACGCAGTGACATGCCCGGTCACCACCGAGTAATCGCGCAGCGCAAAGCCTTGATCGAAATCACGCTGACGCACCCAGTTCAGATCCGCGCCCACCGACCAGCGCTCACCGGTCGGGCGGAACAACACCTCACCGCCGACACCGGCAAACATCGACTCCAGATAACCGCCATACACCATGCCATACCAGTCTTTATCCAACTGCTCGGCATGGCTGACCTGGAACAACGGCATGGTGGTGTTGGACGTGGTCAGGTACTGACGCAAATCCGTGCGCACACGCGGCAAGCCGCTCGGCGCGTCATAGGTGAATTTGTCGAAGTTGTTGGCCAGGTTGGCACTGAGCAAGCCGCTCCACCAGGTGTTGCGATTGAAGCGGTATTCGGCGTCGGCATCGGCGCTCAATTGATAGAGCAAGCCATCCGGACCACCAACGTTCTGCTTGAAGCCCAACCCCACACCATAACTGAAATGCTGCGGCGCTTCGGTGTAGAGAGTTTTCTCGTTGTGCGGCATAGCCGGGTTGATCTCGGTGGTGCGGTGCAACGACTGCAAAGGCTCCTCGTTGTTGATCACTTCGCGGAAGGTCTGGCGCGGCACGCTGGTTTCTTCCAGCGGCAAGTCGTAGCGCTTGTTGACCACGGTGAACCAGTCGATGTCGTCGTTAACGCTGTTGTCGAGAATCCGGCTCGCCCGCCCGACAGCCTTGGACGAGTGGAAATAACGCTGCTGCTCGCCATACACAATCAGTTCGGAATCACGCTGCGTGATGCGCTCGACCTTGTAGCCGGCGTTCTGCTGCAAACGCTGCGAGACGTTGGCCCAGTTGACCTGATCCATCGCCGTGTTCGGCGCCTTCGCCGGCAGCGGTTCCGGGGTCGGATCGTAAGTCTTCGCCGGTGCCTTGCGGCTGACGAAATTGGTGTGGAAAGTCACGCCAAACATCGCCGTATTACCGCGCTCCCACGCCGCACTGACATCGACCGAATCAGTCACCTTGAACACCGCGCCAAGGTTGATCGGCGAGTCCTGTTTGATCTCGTTGTCCTTCGGCTCGTGCTTGTAGTCGTTACCTTCGAATTCGAGTTTCAGGCTGAGGCGATCCCACGGCGTCTGATAGCTCACGCCACCGAAGAACGACGGCCGCCCACGAAAGTACGAACCCGAGTTGACGTCACCGGTGCCCTCCAGGGCCGGTCGGGTATCGAAGCGATCGCTGACGTAGCCCAACGGGTTGTCGATATCGCCGCGATTACCGAGGTAACCCCAGGCGATCCCGGCGCTGAAATCGAAGTTGTCGTAGCGCTTGTTGGCGACGAAAAATTCACTGGAGAACAAACCGGTACCGCCGATGTCTCGGAAGCCCAGGGCCACGTCGGGCAACCAGTGACTTTCCTGCCACAGCCGGACTTTGACGTCGACTGCCTTGTCCTTATAGCTTTGACTACCGCTGAGGGCCTCCGAGCCGTACGGCCGGTTGGTGATCGCGGTGTAGCGAAACGAGCCTTCGAGCCAGTCCAGCGGCTGCAACGACACGCTGTAGCGACTGTACGGATCGGTGCGGTTGGCGTTGACGCTCAACTCGCCGGCCGGGGCCATGCGCGCGGTCGGCGTCTGCAACAGACCGGTGCCACCGAAGTCACTCTGGGTAATGCGCGGCTCTGCATGAGCCAAACCACACGGCAATAACAACACAGCTGCAAAACGTAACTTCAACGAACCACCTCGGCCAGCTGCGTGGCAATAAATTCAGCCAACTGCTGATTCAGCTCAGGGATAGGCGGATCAAGATCATCATTCTTCAACGGCACCAGAATCTTGCTGCCGGCCACCGGAAACTGCCCGGACTCGCGATTCCAGTGGGCAATGCCGACGCGCCGCGACACGCCGTTGGGCTGGATCAGCCACAGGTAATCGGCTTCGGCATCGGCCAGAATCGAGCAGTCTTGCAGATACTCACGGGCCTCCTGCAACGGCTGATACGGCAAGTGACACGGCTCGGCGACCGCGCCCAGCACTTGCACTTCGTCGACGCGTTGCGGATAAACCAGACGATCGCCGTCATCGAGGCGAATGTTGCGCGCGAAGCCGACTTCCAGCGCCACCGGATCGAGATCGGCAATCTGCCGTCCGGTCACCGGCATCCGCCGCACTTCTTCGGCAATACGCTGCGCCAGCGCCGCCCGACTCGGCAGATCGAACAGCATCGACATGCGTTGCAGCACATCCAGGTCAAACAACACGCCGACCTTCAGCCGCGTTTGCTCCTCGATCAGCGACTGACGCAGCAACCCGCCCGCCAGCCAATAACCTTCGGCATTCGGCACGGCTTCGCTGATCACATCGAGCAAGCGCCCGCCGGCTGGTAACGCGACCGGTCCGGGATTAGCGACATCGCCCGAGACCGTGACGGCCGCCTGACTCACACTCGCGACCAGCAACAAGCTCGCCGATAATATTTTCAGGCGCATCACGGCAGGTGCCTGCGATCAGGGGTCAGTTGCACAACCTTGACGCGTAACTGCGAGGTCAGTTGCTGCTCGCTCTGCAAAATGAAACCGTCACGCGGATCGACCCAGTAACGATTGGTCGCGCTCAGGCCGATGGCCGGGGCATCAATCTGCTCATCGACACGCAGCACGGTGTATTCCTTGTCGAGAATCTGCAGGGTCTGTTCCGAGCGACGGGAGAAGCGGCTGTTGACGATCACCCCGACTTCCTGGCCCTTGTAGAGGTCGATCCAGCGCCGCGTGGTGAAACCGTCGGCGACGTGATGCAGGCCTTGTTTGAACGGCGAGTCATCGGCCAGCCGCGTGCCATCGAGATCGCCTTCCAGGCCCAGACCAATGCTGCGCACGGCGAGGCCATTGCGCAGCAGCAGAACCTGTTTGCCCGAGGCGACCCAGAACTGCAGGTCTTCGCGCTCGCGCACCAGCGCCAGCACTCCGGAACCGGACGGCGTGGTCAGTTTCATTTGCGGATAATTGACCCCGGCCACTTCAGCCGCCGACACGTCGACCTCATCCGGGCCGACGACTGCCGCCTTAAGGTTGTTCAACGAAGCGCTCATCAGCGGGTTACAGCCGCACAGCAACGAGGCCGCCATCAGGCACAGGCCAACTTTCAAAATATTCAAAGTCGGCGACCTTATTTGCTGTTGTTACTGTATTCGCTCCAGTTCTTCGCAGCGGAAGCGCCAGTGCCGACAATCGATGCCGACGGCACCAGTTGGCTGATCAGACGGTTCCAGCGAGTCACGTTGGCAGGCCCGACATACACCACGTCCTGCGGGCGGACTTCGAAGTGCGAAGCGAGCGCCATGGCAGTCGGCGATTCAGCTTCCAACTGGTAGATCTTCGCCGGCTCGACATCGAGGTTTTCCACGCCACGAATGACGTACACCGCGTTGCCATTGGAGGTGGTCTGGCTCAAGCCGCCGACCGAACCGAGCACATCGGTGAGGTTCATCGTCGCGGTCTTGAAACTCAACGCGCGCGGCTGGTTGACCTCGCCCATCACGTAGATGCGCTTGTTGTCGTTGTACGGCAGATACAGCTGATCGCCGCCCTTGAGGAAGACGTTCTGCAACTCGGAATCCTGCTGATTGAGCGAGTCGAGGTTGAGCGGATACGTGCGGCCGTTGCGGGTCAGCAACAGCCCGGACAAATCGGCATTGTTGGTATCGATGCCGGCCGAACCGAGGGCTTCGACCACGCTCAGCGGATTGGTCGAAATCGCTTGCGGGCCGGCCTTGGCCACCGCGCCGGTGACCACGACTTTCTGGCTGGCAAAACGCAACACCGCGACATCCACCTGCGGCTCGGCAATGAATGCCGACAGCCGCTGTTCAATGTCCGAGCGCAGTTGCTGGATGGTCCGGCCGGTGGCCTGGACTTCCTTGATGAACGGGTAATAGAGCGTGCCATCGGAGCGCACCAGACGGCCGTTGGCATCGATCTGTTGTTGCGCGCCGGACGGGGCCGTCAGCTCGGGGTGATCCCACACGGTGATGTACAGGACATCGTTGTTGCCGATGCGGTATTCGGCCGGGGTCGCCAACAACTCCGGCGGCAGCGACTCACGCTTTTGCGTGGCACGGTTCATGGCGATCAGCTTGGGCGTGATCGGAATCAGCTCGACCCGGCTGCTTTCGCTGGCGCCCTGGCGGGTGATGCTGCCGGTGCTGAGGTATTGACCGGGGGAAAACATGCAACCTTGCAAAGCGAGACTTGCCAACATTAAAAGATAAACACTACGAGTCATAATGGCACTACGCTATTCAAGGGCGAATCCAAAAACAAAGTCACCCGACTTGCGTCGGGCGACCTTGTACTGCACTAACAGAACTTCCTGTTAGTTATGCGTGCCGGTGGTACCGGTGGTACCCGTCGTACCGGTGGTACCGCCGTTGGCACTGCCACCGCTGTTAGACGCCGCTACAGCACTGGCAACCATTGCAGTACTGGCTGCGGGCGCTTGAGAAGCCGCCACGTTGCCACCTACATTGGTTACCGCTGTCAGCGGTGCTTCAGCGGCGGCAGCCCAGTTGCTCAACATCGTCAACAGGGCAACTGCCATCACTTTTTTCATATCAACTCCTTTCTAACATTCGACCTGTTAAAAAACCGGCCTGAGTTAGCGGTGGTGAGTTCAAGTCCGCAAAAAGCGCGAACATGATCCGTCGTTCTTTCACAGCCTTACCCAACTGATAAAAGTCGAACGGCAGGTTTATATCTACGGACTTGCAAAAGGCATTGCCAGTGTAATTTCCCGACGTTATCTAACAACCTGACTGAAAATAACATTGAGTTAAATGGCCATCATCCCAAGTAGCCTTTGGGATGGTTCGATTGCCAGCGCCAAGTGTCAGTGACCATATCCTGCAAGTTGCGCGTGGCTTTCCAGCCAAGTTCCTTCGCAGCCTTGGAGGCGTCGGCCCAACTCGCGGCAATATCCCCGGAACGCCGCGGCATTACCCGGAACGGCACTGGCTGCCCGCAGGCCTGCTCGAAGGCCCGCAGCACCTGCAACACGCTGTAGCCGTCGCCGGTGCCGAGGTTCCAGGTATGAATGCCAGTGCGGTCGGCGATCGATTGCAGGGCTTTCAAGTGCCCGTCCGCCAGATCGACGACGTGGATGTAATCGCGCACGCCGGTGCCGTCGACCGTCGGGTAATCGTCGCCGAAGATCGACAATTCCTTCAGGC
>Ga0163161_10000120_pt1 | contig 73632 bp, 60 predicted proteins | sample S45metaG_FD_129847 | JGI IMG/M metagenome (GOLD analysis project Ga0163161, IMG submission 129847) | Switchgrass rhizosphere microbial communities from Kellogg Biological Station, Michigan, USA - S4-5 metaG | ecosystem: Host-associated > Plants > Roots > Rhizosphere > Soil | place: USA... | reverse complement strand
TATCCGCTTCATTTTGCTGCTAATAGCAGGGATGTTAAACTTCAGGGAGAAGCGTTTTTTGAAGTGACAAAAAATCCAGACCGCCCATTTCTTGTGCATGCAGGAAATTTAACGGTGAAAGTACTGGGCACATCATTCAACGTCAAAGCATATGACGATGATACAGATGTAGAAACTACACTGATCCATGGAAAAGTACAGGTGATGATGGACAGCGATCCGGATAAACAGATCACACTTTCTCCAAATGAAAAATTAACTGTATCAAAACGGTTTAGTAATATGAAGACGGCACATTTGCCGGGAGAAGTTAAATATAAACTGCAGACCGTTTCAGGTGCCGCAGCAACTGATCATATTTATGAGATTGCCTGGTTATCACGCAAGGTGGCCTTCAATAATGAGTCTTTTGCTGCTGTGGCAAAAGTGATTGAACGCAAGTATAATGTGAAAATAGTTTTTCAGCAGGAAGAGCTTAAAAACGAACTGATTACTGGAGTATTCGAGACTGAAGACCTTTTGCGGGCCCTGCATCTCCTGCAAATGATCACAGCGTTCAATTATGAAATTAAAGGAGATCAAATCATTCTAAGCACCATTAAAATAAAATAAGTATGGAAAAACTCTACTACCAGTCAGATCCTTAAAATCAGGGCAGAGCAACGCCCTCCCCTGAAATGAATTAATAAAAGGAGTAAGCCTTCGAAATCTTTACTCCAAATTTTAAGACTCTTAAATCAAATGTATGAAAAAAAACAAAAGGACAGATGCTGTCCTACGGCTATCCCCGTGTCTGAAATTTCTCTGGATCATGAAATTAGGCTTTATCATTACGCTGCTTTGCAGTCTGCAGGTTCAGGCAGCCAAAGTTTACTCACAAAACACTTTCAGCTTTGATGTGAAGCAGGCTGAGGTGAGCACAATTCTCTCTGCTATACAGCATGAAAGTGATTACCGATTTTTCTATAACAATGCTTTGCTCAGAAAGTTGGGTAAAGTTAATTTAAAAGTGAATGAAGTACCGCTCCCTACGATTCTCAATCAGTTATTCAGCGGGCGGCTGGCCTATCACATTGATAGCAATGTAGTCGTCATATCCAGCCAGGGAACAGATGAATTACGACAAACCATCACCGGGAAAGTCCTGGACGAAAGAGGTGAAGCCATGTTTGGTGTCAGTGTTAAAGTGCAGGGCACTACTAATGGTGTGTCAACTGATGCGAATGGGCAGTTTGCGATCTCTGCAGCTGCAAACAGTGTGCTCGAAATATCTTACATCGGCTACGAAAAACAAATAGTAAATGTCACTGGAGGTAAAAGCTTGTTAATCACCTTGAAACCGGCCGCAGGCAACCTTAACGAAGTCATTGTGGTAGGTTATGGTACTCAGAAAAAATCGACTGTATCAGGTGCTGTATCAGAAGTGCAGACAGATAAACTCACTTCAAGGTCTCTTGGTAATTTTACAGAAGCACTGCAAGGAAAAACACCGGGCGTTACCGTTAGCAATGAAGGTGGCGATCCGACCGGGAAGCCAAAGGTGAATGTGCGCGGTGTGGGCGGTATCAATGGCGAGCAACCTTTGTATGTAGTGGACGGATCAATCTACACCGGTACCCCAAACCTGAACCCTAATGATATTGAATCGATTTCAGTATTAAAGGATGCATCTGCTGCCATATATGGAGCAAGAGCGTCGGGAGGGGTAATCCTGGTGACCACCAAAAAAGGTAAAGCAGGAAAGATATCGGTGAACGTGGATGTTAAAAATGGCTTTCAGAATGCCTGGAAAAAGGTAGATGCACTGGATGCTGCGCAATATGCCACCGTATCCAATCTTGCTGCTGACAATGCAGGCATTGCAAGGAACCCGGCGTTTAATGCTTCGGTTTATCCGGATGGGCAGATCACAAAGACCAATTGGGTAGATGAAGTCTTCCGTACAGGAATGCAGCAGGAATATACCTTTGGCATGAGCGGGGGGAATGAAACCTCCAACTTTTACAGTGGATTTAATTACCGCAATACTGAAGGTATACTGCAAAACACTTATGGACGTCGTTACAATTTCAGGTTAAATTCAAGCCACCAGATCACACCATGGCTAAAGATCGGTGAGAATATGTTTTATTCCAATACAAACGGAAATACGGCCAGCACTACCAGTGCTTATACAGGTGCCATCTTATCTGCGCTTTTTTATCCCCCAAGCGTGTCTGTTTATACGCCTTCAGGAGCATTCTCCGGCCTTCCCGCAGCATATGCCGGTGCATATGGTGATGTGATCAATCCTGTTGCCTATCTGAAACGTCTGGATATTGATAATCCCATCCAGGATTTAAATATCAATCCTTATGCAGAAGTTAATATACTCAAAGATCTGAAATTCAGATCAAATCTCTCCATTACTAAAACATCAACTTTTTTCAAACAGTTTGATACCAAGGTCCCGGAGATTGGAAAGATATTTGACTTCAACCAGCTTGCACAAGAGTCCAAGAACAATACAGACCTGTTAACAGAGCAAACACTCAACTACGACCATTCTTTTGGTGCACATCACCTGAACTTACTTGGAGGTTATACTTACCAAAAAACTACCAATGAAAGATTATATGTCTATGCACGTGGATTTGACGACGAGTCCGAAAACTACCGTTATCTGCAGAATGCGAACACGATTTTCCCTTCAACAAGCGAGAAAAACGCAACTTCCCTTATTTCCTATGTCGGAAGGGTAAATTATGATTACAAAGCCAAATACCTGCTTTCACTGATCGGCAGGCGGGACGGAAGTTCACTGGTATCCGATGAAAACCGTTTCCAGAACTATGGTTCGGTTTCTGCAGGCTGGGTGTTGTCGCAGGAGAACTTTCTGAAAAACACCACATGGCTCAACCTGCTTAAACTGAGAGGAAGTTATGGTATCCTCGGCAACCTGGGCAGTTTAACAGCGACCTCGGTAAACCCGCTGCTGTCTAAGAGCCAGATCTACATGGGGGCAACGCCAACGCTGGTAAATGGTTATTATGAAAACGTGCTTGCTAATCCTTCACTTACCTGGGCATCGTCCAAACAATCAGATTTCGGTATAGATGCAGGGGTATTGGACAACCGTCTTACACTGAGTGCTGATTACTTTGTTAAGAAAACCGATAATATGATCATCCGTAAAACTTTAACCAGTACCACCGGTGTTGAAAGCCAGTGGGTGAACGGTGGCTTGTTCAGAGACAGGGGCGCAGAGTTCGGGATCAATTATAAGAATAAAGATGGGCATGAATTTCAGTATAGCATGAACCTCACTTTTACAAAAGTGAGCAACAAACTGTTATCACTGCCGGATGGAAATTCAAGTCTGTCAATAGATCAGACGGTAAGAGCCATACTTGATCCGATCAGGATACGGGTAGACCAGCCGCTATATGCATATTATGTGATACAAACAGCCGGGATATTCCAAAGTACTGATGAAGCCAAAAATTATAAATCTGCCAGCGGAGCGGTAATACAGCCTAATGCGGTAGCCGGCGACCTGAAGTTTATTGACGAGAATGGTGACGGTAAAATTGATAACAATGACCGCGTATATAAAGGTAGTGCACTGCCTGACTTTTCCTATGGCTTCAGTTTTAATGCGAACTATAAGAATTTTGATATCAATATTTTTGCCCAGGGCGTACAGGGAAGTAAAATTTTTAATGGCATGAAATATATGACATTGAATGGTGCTTCCGGTCAGAACTATAACAAAGATGCCGCGATACTTGATGCATGGTCGCCAGGCAATACCAGTGGTTCGATTCCACGTGTGTCTGCACGTGATAACAATGGGAACTTCAGTAACACTTCTGACTTTTACCTGGAGAACGGTTCTTACCTGCGGATCAAAAACGTTACGCTGGGCTATACTTTCCAGCAGGCCTTTCTTGAAAAATTAAAGATGAGTAACCTGAGGCTCTATGTTACGGCCAACAACCTGTTCACCATTACCAAATACACAGGATTTGACCCGGAAGTCGGGTCAGATCTGAATGGAATAGATGTAGGCAGGTACCCACAGGCCCGGTCAGTAATGTTTGGTCTAAATGTTAATTTTTAAACTGTTATCACAATCAAAAATACTGAAATGAATAGTAGAAATTGTTACTTCATATTTGCATCCCTGTTCATGCTTGCCATGTGTGCCGGATGTACCAAACAACTCGATATCACACCACAGGGCGAACCTTCAAAAGGTAACTTCTGGCAAACTCCCGAAGATGCCCTCAAAGGTGTGAATGCCATCTACAGGAACTTTGACGGTGAGGAATTTTATGGCCGTGGCTATATGTGGTATATGAATGCCAGTGATGATATGGTTACCGGCCGCTCCAACGGGCAGGCTGATAATATCAGGAATTTTAACTCTGCCTATGTTTCTGGTTCTTACACCCGCGATCAGTGGTCGATGCGTTATGCAGTGATCAAAGCGGCAAATGACGTACTGGTGAACGTACCTGCTATCAGCATGGATCAGACGCTCAAAAACCGTTATCTGGGAGAGGCAAACTTTTTAAGTGCCCTGATGTATTTCCAACTGTCTTATAACTATGCGGATGACCGTGCAGGCGTTCCGCTTGTCACTCCTGATAATGCAAGTGATCCAAATCCCACCCCGCGTGCGGCAAATATTGCAGCAAACTATACCTATATTGAAAGCCAGCTGAAAAAGGCGGCCATCCAGCTGCCGATGTTTTCTGCACTTGCGGCGGCGGATTACGGACGCCCGCATAAAGTTGCTGCATGGGCTTACCTTTCTAAAGTGTACCTCTACAAAAAGGATTATGCCAGCGCGGAGCTATATGCAGATTCTGTAATCAGATTTGGTGGCAGGGCATTGAAAGCAAATTATGCAGACGTATTTACCGCAGGCGAAAACTGGGGCACAGAGTATATCTGGTCTGCCTACAGTACGCCCAGTGGCGTAGGCGGCTGGGGAAGTATCCTTCCCGGCGTAATGCTTGAAAACAAAGGATGGGGACTATACAATGGCTGGGGTTATTATACGCCTACCAAAGAACTGTACGATGCATTTGATGCAACAGATAAACGAAGATCAGTAACCATCCTTAAACCAGGTGATACCTTTACATTTTTTGGTGCAACAAGGACGTACAGTTCAGACAATAGCTTATCAGGCTATCAGTTTAACAAATATATGGACCCTTTTAAATATGCCAGTCCGGTAAGTACGCATATCAGTCCGAATGGAGACCATCCTACAACAGATCTGAACCCTCCACTGCTGCGCTACGCAGAAGTAATCCTCATCAAAGCTGAAGCCATGCTGATGCAGGGCAAAAATGCTGATGCAGAAATCAATCAGATCCGTACACGTGCAGGCTTAACCACTGTCAGTGGTGCAACCATGACGGAACTCAAAAAACAACGCAGATGTGAACTTGCAGGGGAGTGGGCAGACCGCCACCGGGATTTGGTAAGATGGGGCGATGCACAGGCAGCCTATGCCCAGCCAAGTCGGGGTGCCAATGGAGCCATTATCTGGGCGGCACGCAGCTTCAACCCTGTAACTCATGCGGTATGGGCTGTTCCTCAAAAGGAGATTGATAATAGCGGCGGGATCATCAAACAAAATGCTGGCTGGTAACCTGACATGACACTGGCATAAATCTAAATTTTACATATGTATAAAGTTAAAACCATTTGTTTTTCGTTATTGATAATGGCAGCAGTTGCAGGACATGCACAAAGAACAAAATATGAGCAAATCCTTACGCATTCACACAATGATTATGCTCAGCCTGTACCATTCTATGGTGCCTATCATGCGCAGATGAACGCTATTGAAGCCGATGTGTTTCTGTCTCAGAACCAGCTCTTTGTAGCACATGAATTTAAGCAGATTGTTCCGGGTAAAACGCTTAAAAGTGTTTACCTGGAACCGCTTTACCAATTGTACCAAAAAAATGGCAGGCGGCCATACTCCGATAAAAAGCGCAGCCTTCAGCTCATCATAGATATCAAAGAGAACTATGCTAAGGTATTACCGGTGTTGATCAAACAACTGCAGCCTTATCTTCAGATGATCGATCCTTCTGTCAGTAAAGAACCTGTCAGAATTGTTATTAGCGGGGACATGCCTCCTCCTGATCAGTATAAAAACTATCCTTCGTACCTATCTTTTGATGGAAGGCCGGGCATCGCTTACAGCGCTGATCAATTGAAGCGGATAGCCATGATCAGTGATGATATGCATTCCTATACCGACTGGAATGGAAAAGGGAACCCTGCTGTAGCAGATACCCTGAAACTGCTGAAAGTCATTGAGGACGCTCACCGTTTGAATAAACCATTCCGTTTCTGGGCTACCCAGGACAGCTACAATACCTGGATTGAACTTGAAAATCTTGGGGTAGACTGGATTGGTACTGACCATCCTGAAATGCTGCATTCTTTTTATGCCACGCGGAATAAAACTGAATACAGCAGTCCTGAATCGTACCTGCCATACCAGCCTTCCTATCAGTCTGACGGCAAAGACCTGCCTGTAAAAAATGTGATCCTCATCATTGGGGACGGGATGGGACTGGCACAGATACAGGCGGCACTGACTGCCAATCACGGTAAGCTCAATCTGGCTGGGATTCGACATCTGGGCTTCTCTTTGACGAAGGCTGCCAACTCAGGCAATACGGATTCTGCCGCTGGTGCTACTGCAATTGCCAATGGCGAAAAATCAAATAACAGGTATGTAGGTGTAGACAGCCTCGGACGGCCCCTAACTAACCTTCCCGACACACTGCTGGGATTTGGAATCAGGTCAGGAATCATCAGCACCGGCGATATCACCGATGCTACGCCAGCCGCATTCTATGCGCATCAGCCCGAACGTAACTGGTCAGACAAGATCGCCAGGGATTTTCTGACCAGTAAGGCGGAAATTTTAATTGGTCCCAACCGCAGGAGCTTTCTGGAAAATACCGATCGGGAGCTGATGTCTAAAATCAGGAACAGAGGCTATGAGTATCTGCCTGATCTCAGCTCGCTTGAACAATCCAAACCCGGAAAAAAAATCGTGCTGGTAGCTGACAGCGCCGGGCGCCCTATCCTGAAAGGCAGGGGCGATATGCTAAAAAAATCTCTTGAGCAAACGATAAGGTTGCTGTCAGCTGATAAAAAAGGATTTTTTATCATGGCTGAAGGAGCACAGGTAGATTATGGGGGCCATGATGATAACCTTCCGTATATTGTTACAGAACTGATGGATCTTGACCGCACGGTAGGGGCAGCAATGAAATATGCCGATCAGGATGGACAAACACTGGTGATCGTTACTGCAGATCATGAAACCGGTGGATTAAGCCTCCTGGCAGCCGACCAGAAAAAAGGAAGGATACTTGGGGATTTCAGTACAAATGATCACACCAATATTATGGTTCCTGTTTTTGCCTATGGCCCGCAGGCAGGATTGTTCAGCGGCATGTACCAGAACAATGAGATCTTTCATAAGATACTCCGGTTGTTGACCAGTAAAACAAAATCAGATAGCAATTAATACTCTTTAGCCCGTTCTGCTCAGAACGGGCTTTTATTTTGCCGGGCTTTACTTCTTCATCACTCTTTTATAAAAGTAAATCCCCAATGATGGCGATTGTTACAAGGTTGAAGATGGGTAATTTTGAGTTTAATCAGAACTACAACAATGATTCATCTTTTAGCAGATCTCTCCAACTATGCAAGTGCTGTAATCGCAGTCCTGTCTGGCATTGTTTATTTGAGTAAACCCACATTTTTATCTTATCATCAGACTACTGCCGATACAAAATGGGAGGACATCGATCCGATGATGCAAACCTTGATTTTGGCACTGATGAGAGTTGTTGGCGGATGCGCGCTGGCAATAGGATTTGTTATTGCCATTCTCCAGTATCAGTTTTCCAAATCATTGCAAAGCTGGATTCCAGTTACTATTCTGGTATCCGGCAGTTTTATCATTACAGGAATCTTATATGCCATGTTTATGGTCAGGATAAGAACCAAAGAAAGGTCTCCGGTTGCCTTAATTTTAATCACACTGGTGCTTCTTGTAGTCGGCTATCTGCTCAATAATCATCTCACAAAAGCAATATAATCTGTATTAATGGGTTCCATCCTGCTGATCCGGAGATCCTGCGCTATCTGCCCCCGGTGATAGGTGCCGTGGTTAAAGATCTGCATTTATCAAGATCGTGATCATCCCATACCGCTACACTGGCCTGCATCCCCTGGATTCTCGAAACCCATATCAATTGTGCATTCATCATATGGCTCAGCAAATGAATGGATTTATAGGGCACCGCTTCTGATTGATTTTTGAGTGAACTGATCAGCGATGTGTTTGCCCAGTCGTTATAAAGCCATAATTTATTAAACAATGATTCCATGGTATTTTTAAAATTAGGATTGAGATACATCTGCCCAATTGTTTGTCATAAAATCTTTGCAAACAATTAGGCTTTAATGTACATTATCAAATGTAAATTCTCTTTTTATAACAATATATATTATGGAACATCATAACCGCAGAAATTTCCTTAAAAGTTCTCTTTTACTCGCTGCTATTCCGGCAATTTCTCCATTAAGCTCACTGGCTTTTGAACCTGATGAGCTTTCATCAGTTGCAAAGAAAGAGGGAGCGGCAGCGTTTGTATTTGCACAAGTGCCTTTGCCTTATGCTTACGATGCCCTGATGCCATCTATCGATACGATGACCATGGAAATCCATTATACTAAACATCATGCTACTTATGTAAAAAATGTCAATGAAGCACTGAAGGCAGAAAACCTGACATTCAAAAGTGCAAATGATTTCTTTGGTCAGGCATCTAAGTTGTCTGCCAAAGCAAAAAACAATGGTGGAGGGGTCTGGAACCACAATTTCTTTTGGGAAAGCATGCAGGCAGCACCTTCATCTGCTCCTTCGGCTAAACTGAAGGCCGCTATTGATAAATCATTTGGTTCTATGGAACAGTTTAAAGACCTGTTCTCCAAGGCTGCGCTTGCACAGTTTGGTTCTGGCTGGGCCTGGTTGATCAACGATAAGGGCACATTGAAAATCACCTCAACTCCCAATCAGGATAATCCATTAATGGATACTGCCACGGTGAAAGGGGTACCGTTACTGGCGCTTGATGTATGGGAGCATGCCTACTATCTCAAGTATCAGAATAAACGCAATGATTATATTGCGGCCTGGTGGAATGTGGTCAACTGGGACAGGGTATCGAAGAGGTTTGCTGCATAAAGCGGAATAAAAAAAACTCCTTTGGGCATACCCAAAGGAGTTTTTTATTGACTATGCTGATTAATTAAAAGGTTTTAGCAAATCATTCAATAAGTTAAAGCTAATGTTTAGCTGTAACTTAAAACTTTAGCAGATTTAACAGTTTTAATGATACGGGCTGCAACTTTATACGGATCAGCAGCAGAATTAGGGCGACGGTCTTCCAGATAACCATTCCATCCTCTTTCTACGGTTAACAGTGGTATCCGGATAGACGCACCACGATCTGATATGCCATAGCTGAAGTCATATATAGAAGCAGTTTCATGATTGCCGGTTAAACGCTGGTCGTTATCAGCACCATAAACATCAATATGTTCAGCTACAACCGGACGGAATGCTTCGCAGATGGCATCATATACATCTTTACTGCCAGCTGTACGTAACAGGGTGTTTGAGAAGTTCGCATGCATACCTGAACCGTTCCAGTCTAATGTGCCCAGCGGTTTGCAATGCCAGTTGATAGCCACATTGTATTTTTCACCAATTCTTTCCAGTAAATATCGGGCCAGCCAGATTTGATCTCCCGCTTCTTTAGCTCCTTTTGCAAAGATCTGGAATTCCCATTGTCCTGCAGCAACTTCAGCATTAATACCCTCAACATTTAATCCTGCCTCTAAACAAGCATCAAGGTGTTCTTCAACGATCTCTCTTCCGAAAGCATTTTTTGCACCTACAGAACAGTAGTATGGTCCCTGAGGAGCAGGATAACCGGCTGCCGGGAACCCAAGTGGTTTATCTGTTGCAGGGTCCCATAAAAAGTACTCCTGTTCAAAACCAAACCAGAAATCATTGTCGTCATCCTCAATATGCGCGCGGCCGTTTGATACATGCGGTGTGCCCGAAGCATCCAGTACTTCACACATCACCAGGTAAGCGTCTTTTCTCTGTGGATCTTTTACCATGTAAACCGGTTTTAACACACAGTCAGATGATCCGCCTGGCGCCTGTTGTGTAGATGATCCGTCAAAATTCCAGTTTGATACGTCTTCTAATTTCCCGCTGAAATCTTTTTCTATTTTTGTTTTGCTGCGAAGGCTCTGTGTGGGCTTATACCCATCAAGCCAGATGTACTCTAGTTTTGCCATTAGTGTATTCGTTATTAATTGTCTTCGTATGTTGATAAATTTTCTCAGCAAAAGTGAGAATTGTTACAGAACAACTATATCCCCATTAGTGGTAGAGTTACTATCCCCAAAACCGGGTATAAATTATGTCTGTAATTCTTAATTTTTACTATTAATGCCATTAAAAATCCTAAAATTAAATTTGAATCTCCTTATAGGTTGTTCTATTGTCTTTTTCAACGGTATTCTTGCTCTTTTTGTCTTTTATATCGATAAATATATTTATTACACCAGTTATTATCTGTTAAAAAAGATTCAGTAGGGTTGTAAAGTTAAATGTCGGAACTATTTTTTGTAACACAATGGGTAAATGTACATTAAATACATATTGAAGTGTGAAATATTTTCGATTTATTCCTCTTTTGAATAAGAATGATTAGCTTCAATACAAATATTCGGTACTGCGTTGGTAATCAATGATGTCACCTGGATTGGGTAGGGGATAACCACCTTTTTGGGGATATAGCCTTTCAGGGTTTGTAGCGAAATTTGCTGCTATATTAACAACGTTATTTTATGGATTTACAATTAAAAGGAAAAAAAATCCTGTTCGGCACATTCCCCGCTGACGGACATTTTAATCCGCTAACTGGCCTGGCGGTTTATTTACAACAACAAGGCTGCGATGTAAGGTGGTATACCTCTTCTATATTTAGTGAGAAACTCAGCAAGCTAAATATTCCGCATTTTCCATTTGTGCAGGCACTCGACATCAACGGCAGTAACCTTAACGAGATGCTTCCTGAAAGGTCCACTATCAATGATGCTGCGGCGAGATTAGAATTTGATCTGATCAATGTATTTGGCGACCGTGCCACTGAATACTTTGAGGACATTTGTTTGATCTATCAATCGTTTGAATTTGATATGATGATTGTAGATAGCTTTTTCTCTGTTTTGCCTTTTGTAAAACATAAATTGAACGTACCCCTGATTTCGATCGGGATAGTTCCTCTTGCCGAAGATTCATCAGACCTGGCGCCTTACGGAATGGGGCTCCTGCCGCCAAAGAATGATGCGGAGCGCCAGGAATATGCTCAATTGCGTGAGTTGGTGAAAACGTCAATATTTAAAAAATCGATAGATAGATTTTCGGCCACGCTGGATGATTACAACATCCCTCATGAAAAATCTATTATTTTTGATCTCCTGATCAGGCAGGCAGATCTTTACCTGCAAATTGGCTCCCCAAGTTTCGAATTTGAACGCAGTGACTTCAGTGAAAATCTTAGATTTGTAGGTGCATTGCTTCCTGCGGTTTCAAAAAGCGGCGAAAAACCATGGTTTGATGAGCGGCTAAACCAGTACACAAAGGTGGTTTTGGTTACCCAGGGTACGGTTGAGAGAGATATGGATAAACTGATAGCACCAACACTTGAGGCATTTAAAGATTCTGACGTACTTGTAATCGCAACCACGAGCGGAAACAGCACGGCTGAGCTGAGACAAAGGTTTCCGCAAAGAAACCTGATCATTGAAGACTATATCATCTATGATGCAGTAATGCCATTCGTTCATTTGTATATAACCAACGGAGGCTATAGTGGTACTTTACTTGCCATTAAGCATCGGCTGCCAATTGTAGCAGCAGGTTTATATGAGGGCAAAAACGAAATTTGCAACAGAGTGGGCTATTTCAACTATGGCATTAACCTCAACACAGAAACGCCGGAACCGCAACAAATAAAAGAAGCGGTACAAAAGGTACTGAGCAACCCAATGTACAGCAGAAATGTGGCACAACTGGCTTCCGAACTTTATCAATATGATTCATATGAACTTTGCGTGGGATATATTAAAGAACTGATTGGCGAACCTGCTGATATCACCGGCAATTAACTTTTATTTCCTGAACATCCCGGGGCTTGTTCCCGGGATTTTTTTATTTTAAGCAGGTCCGGTTTAACCAGGTTTAGCTGAGATTATTTAAATTCGTTTCATCAGATTCGACTTTAAATATTTTGGCAATGACAAAATTGGTAGTACTAACAGGCGCAGGTATCAGTGCAGAAAGTGGTTTGCAGACATTCAGGGATAAGGGTGGATTGTGGGAAGGTTACCGCATTGAAGAAGTAGCTACTCCTGAAGCCTGGCGCCGCCATCCCGGGCTTGTACAGCAATTTTACAATGAACGCCGTAAAGGAGTAATGGAGGCTATGCCCAATGCTGCGCATGTTGCACTGGCAGATTTACAAAAATATTTTGATGTTCAGGTGATTACACAAAATATAGACGACCTGCATGAAAGGGCAGGATCTACAAATGTACTGCACCTCCATGGCCTGATTACCCGCTCACAGTCTGATTTTGATCCCGCTGTTACCTATCCCATTGAAGGATGGGAGATCAGACAGGGCGATGTTTGTGAATACGGATTACAGTTGCGTCCGCATGTAGTATGGTTTGGAGAAGCTGTACCAATGCTCCAGGTTGCCGCAGAAATTTGTGCAGAGGCAGATATCTTTGCAGTCATAGGAACCAAACTGGCAGTTTATCCTGCCGCCAGTTTGGTTGACTATGTACCTGATGAGGTACCCAGATATGTAATTGACCTTGATATTCCCTATGTCAGCGGAGGTTCAATGGTAAGAAAAATTGAAGCTCCGGCAACTATTGGCGTAGCGAAAATGGCAGCTGAATTAATGAATGAGTTTGTTTAAGATTTCTTTGCCGGAATAGCTGCTGCACTACTAATGCCTAACTTTGTTTTCACAGCAGCAGTGAGGTCTATACCACTTTCCCAGGCCAGCATATTATTGGCAGATTGCTGTGAATTGCTGTCGAAAACATAAGCAATGCCTTTTTCTTTTGCTACAGCTTTTACAGCAGTAATAAACTTTGTTTGTAGTGGGGTCATCAGCTCACCCTGTTTTGCAACCATTGCCTGCTGTGCATTTTGTGTGGCTTCATCTATGCCTCTTTTAAGACCATCCAGTTCAGCACCCATTGCCTGCAGTTCTTTGCCGACTGTCTCTTTGTTGGCTTCATTTAAAGTCTTGTTTTTGGCCACTGCCGCGTTATACTTCAGCGTATAATTGCTTTGCAGTTTTTCTATTTCTGCCTGTTTTGTTTTTTGCAGACTCTCTAAAGTAGTTGAAATTGCTTTTGCTTCGGGCATGCTGGTAAAGATGGCCTGGGAATTCAGGTGCCCGATTTTCTGCTGTGCATTTACACTGTGGGCCGAAAATAATAATGCAGCTGCAATCACATATACATTGATAAATTTTTTCATTTTGGATAAGGTTAAATAGTTAAAATATGATTTACTGCACGCAAGGTTCTCAATGGAGAATTACCCGCTGCGCTATAGACACAACTTCATAATTGATATAATGTTGTATCATAGCGTATATAAATAGCTTATTGTCATGATATTTACAGATATGGATAATAAGTTGTTTCTGAGTCAACATTTGTCATTACTTTTGCCTTATGAAAAACATGAAATTTATACTGCCTGCTGCTTTGCTCGCACTCGCATCCTGCAGTCCTGCCACACGCAGTGCAGACGATAATGTTGCAAAAACAGATACTGTAACTACCGTTCCGTCGGCAGAAGAAAAAGGATTATTTGCAAAAATGACAATTAAGGATACGATTAAGACGGGAGAACCTTTACAATTGAAATTCACGGTTTATAACAACGCAGATAGTGTGCAGCAATTTTGTAAATGGCACACTCCATTTGAACCTTTAATCAGTAAATATTTAGATATCAAAGATGAAAATGGAGAAGAAGTGAATTATAAGGGCGCAATGGCTAAAAGAATCATGCCGCCACCGGCAAGCAGCTATCAAAAACTTAATCCTAAGGACAGCCTATCTGCAGATGTTGACCTTTTTAAAGGTTATAATATTACTAAACCAGCCAGATATACTATTGTTTACAACAGTCAGAACATGAGTGGTTTGATCGTAAAGGATAGCGTGACGTTTGTATACGCAAAATAATCAAAACAGAAAATTCCAAACTGATTGTCCTCCAAAATCAGAGGCCATCAGTTTGGAATCTATACTCATCAGCTACCTTATTTTGCGGCTTTGGTTTCTGCTAATAAAGCCATCAGATGATCGGCCACTACTACTGAAGATGCCGGATTCTGACCAGTGATCAGTAAACCGTCAGTGATAGCAAAGGGTTGCCAGTCGCCCGTTTTCTGATAGTTTCCGCCATTTTCTTTTAACATATCTTCTACCAGGAACGGTACCACCGAAGTAAGGCCAACACCATCTTCCTCAGTGTTGGTAAAACCGGTCACATTTTTACCTTTAACCAGAGGTTGTCCATCACTGTCCTTTACATTTTTCAATGCTGCAGGGGCATGACAAACAAAGGAAACAGGTTTATGATGCGCATAGAAAGATGCAATCAGTTTGGCTGATATAGCATCTTCGGCAAGGTCCCATAATGGTCCGTGCCCACCAGGATAATATACTGCATCAAAATCATCCTGAGACACTTCGCTCAACAATACTGTTGTACCTAGTTTTTGTATTGTGGCAGGATCTGCGTAATACCGTTTGGTATCGTCAGTACTGTTTTCCGGCTCTTCACTTTTAGGATCAATAGGTGTCTGGCCACCTTTAGGGGAGGCAATGGTTATTTTTACACCCTGATCCAGCAGATGGTAGTAAGGGGCAGCAAATTCTTCTACCCATAAACCTGTTTTTTTACCGGTATTGCCCAGCTGGTCGTGAGAGGTTACTACAAAAAGTATTTTTTTGTCTTTTAAATGATCAGTTGCTTGAGATTCCATATTTTTAGTTTTATGTCAGAACAAAAATTGAATGACTATACAAATTTCCAATAAAACACAGACAATCAAGAGGAGGCAAATCACAAATTTTGTGTGATCAGGATCACAGTAATGCATAAATGATTTGATTGAAAGGAATGTACCCACATCACTTAAAATAAGATTTAGTGCAGGGCGGCTTTCAAACTTGTTTCCTACCATGCTGATGATCATACTGATCATCGTCTCTGAATAACAGCTTGCTGTATATTCTTCATCTATACCGTATTTAATTACGCCTTTTTGATGCAGTAAAAAAACATGATACACTTCCCTTTTAAAGATCCGCCGCTGCGGAACTCTGTTTTTTAGCCCTTGGGTATTGGTTAGATCTGGTTTTGTACAACTAAAGATACAAATCATAAGAGGTGTGAAAAATAGCTGAACACTTCATAAAATATTTGTCCCTTTAGCTATAAACCATAATGAACGCAGCCATCTTACATAATTTCCCCTTTTTCCAGACCGTCTTTGCCCGGGGGATTTCTGTTGTATCCTGCATCACTAAAATGAGTGTGGTTATAGAAATCATCGTCAGTGTTATGCTTATCATTCATTATTTCTACAACATGTTCGGCTGTTCCGGTCAATACATCCCGGATTTGTAATTCGTCCATCGCAGTGATGTTTTCGCCATCATACTCAGGGAGGAAAGCTAATTTTGAGGATATTGCTTCAGTAAGAAGAACCTGGTCTTCATTTTCTTTGAGGGTAACCAGTCCTATTGGTATGAGCACCCTTTTCTCCTCATCCAGTTCATAACCTTCGAGTTTTGTAATGATATATCTGACTTTAAGTGCATGTACATCGAAGATGAGATCTTCAACATCTCCAATATAGTCGCCAATGGAATCGTAAATTTCCCAGCCAGTGATATCGGGCTGATGATCAGCAATTTCAAAATCACTGCCATCAAGCTCTTCGAGATGGTCATTATTATTTTCTTCTGTTTCCATAACTATTAGATTTAACAATTGAACAATTTATAAATACATAAGTTTTGGCATATTACTGCAGTATGGAGGTATAAGTGTAATTCAGAATAATTCTTATTGACGAAATCAGGTCAATGCAAAATTGAGGTTAATTTTTGCTCAGCCGGAGACCCAGCGGCAGTTCTTTAAAAAAGCCCATCATGTGTTCCTGTACGCTGTAAATCAATAAGAATGTCTCGGGTCTTACCTGGATGTTTTCATTGAGTAAAAACATAAAGCGTCCAAAAAATGCCTGTCTGATAGCCTCTGTTTGTTCGGGGGCAAGGATATGCAGTAACATAAGGCCCTCGGAGCCGTCAGGAATATCATAGTTTTTGGAGAATATCAGTTCATCGGGTTCCAACTGTTTGATCCTGTTAAACATGCCATCTTCATCTTCTGCGAAAGAATTCATTCCTGCATCCTGAAATGCGTCAGACAACGACATGATATAATCTGTAAGCTTTCCCCTGATCAGTGCAATACGAACAACTCCCATAATTTATCCTCCTTATTGATTAAATTCATACGGATACATTTGGCGTTTCAGTTATAGCTGCTTAATAAATATGTCCAGAGATAGCCCTGAATCAAATCAGTAATGAATAATCAGAGCGCATATTAGTAGATATTTCTGGTTTTAACGATTTTATTCGTTGAAATGGTATAACAGGTCGTCGAAATCAATCAATTTTATAAATGTTCACTTTACCGATATTCAATCCCCTTTTTATTGCAGGACTTCCTTTGTAGCCAATTTTGGCTTCACCGAAGGAAGTCACCTTAATCTGGTCAGCAGCATTGAGGCGCAATTCGGCTTCACCGTATAAAGTAGCAGTGCTTGTACTGTTCTTTATCGCCAGGGCATCAATTTTACTTTCACCATATGAGGTGAACCTTTGCTCATCAATACTTCCGGATTTCAGGTTTAAGGAGCTTTCGCCATAGCTGGTGGTATGCATCGTTTTCAATTGTACCGCATCAATATCCACCTGTGCTTCTCCATACATCACCAGATTAAAATTGTCCTGATCGATTTTGCTTTTCAAATGGATGGTTTCCTCTCCTCTGACAGAGAGATCATGCAGGGTCTTATATGAAATGGCTACAGTAAGGACAGTTCCCTGATAAAGCGATTTTTTGCCTTCATTTAATTTCTCATTTTTAGTGACTTCCTTGGCACCTTCCAGGTAAACACGTAGTGTTTTACCGTTGGATTCAATATTTACTTTTTCCCTGCCCACTGTGGAGTTTTCAATGGTCACACTTTCTTTGTCGCCCTTTGTAAACGTCACCTGCACATGCGGGCTTACGATAACCCTGTCAAACTGAGCTACATTTACAACTTCCTGTGCTTTTATAGTTTTTAAACTGATCAGGGAAATGGCGGCGGTAATGAGGAGAAATTTTTTCATGTCTGTTTTAAATCGTATGTAAAATAACAAAAAATGTCGGGTAAAAAAAAAGCGGAAATGATACATGACCATTTCCGCTTAATCTAAATTAACGCTCTCATATACTAAAGCGTAATTATCTCAGGAATATTGTGTGAATGACAAAATAAATTTACAACGGTCTGTCTGCTTTGCTCAGGCCAAATGTTTTCGAAGGTTTGTTGCCCATTACAAAAGTCATCGTGCCACCCTTTACCAAATCACTGTGCCTGAGATATGATTTTGTATACGGTTTTCCATTCATCGTAATGCTTTGAATATAAATATTTTTCTTGCTTTGGTTTTCGGTACGAATGGTAAACTTTTTACTGCCTACAGTGATTGTGGCTTTATCCATTACAGGAGAACCGATCACATAAATTCCGCTCATCGGGTTCATCGAATAAAAACCCATAGCAGATAAAACATACCAGGCACTCATTTGTCCGGCGTCTTCATTACCGCATATGCCGTCCTTCTCAGTCGTGTAGAATTTGTCCATGACATCTCTCACCACTTCTGCTGTCCTCCATGGCTCTCCTGCATAGTTATACAGATAGGCAATATGATGACTGGGCTCATTGCCATGTGCATACTGCCCGATCAGGCCTGTCACGTCATTTGGTGCATTTTTCATTTTGGAAGACATCGTAAAAAAATGATCTAACTTTTTAACAAAAGCCTGTTCGCCTCCGTTGATGCTGATCAGTCCATAAGGGTCTTGCGGAACCAGCCATGTATACTGCCATCCGTTACCTTCAGTGTAATTACTTTTGGCATCGGTAGGATCAAAAGGAAGGTCCCACTTTCCGTTAGCCAGCTTACCTACAAAGTGTCCTTCGTCAGTGTTATAATATTTTTCATAAAGCTTGGCCCTGTTTGCAAAATAAGCTGCATCCTCTTTTTTGCCTAATTTCTCCGCCATTTTAGCTATTCCCCAGTCGGCAATTGCATACTCAAGTGCCCAGGCTACAGATTCTTTCATGCTGTCTGAAGGGATGTAAGCTGGTTTCTTTACATATTCAATTCCCATCTCCGGCATCATTGCCGTTGTCCTGATCGCTTTGTAAGCCAGTTCAACATCTGCAGGATAAAGCAGTCCTTTTAAATAGGCGTCAGTAATTACAGGGATGGCAGGGTAGCCAACCATACAGAAAGTTTCACTTCCTTGCAACGGCCATAATGGCAATTTCCCCTGTTGCTGATAAATTGCCAGTAAACTATGCACCATATCCTTCACCCTTGCAGGTTCAATAATGGTCATCAAAGGATTCAATGCCCTGTAGGTATCCCAAAGGGAAAAAGTAGTGTAGTTGGTGAATTTCTGATTGGTATATACTTTTTTATCGGTTCCCCTGTAATCACCATTGTGATCATTAAAGATACCCGGAGAGAAATTAGTATGGTATAATGCCGTATAGAAAACCGTTTTGGTAGATTGATCTGCTTCAAATACAATTTTATTCAGCGCTTTGTTCCAGGAAAGGTCTGCAGCCGCTTTTACAGCTTCAAAGTTCCATTTTGGTGCCTCAGCTTTGATATTTGCCAGTGCATTAGCTGTGCTGACAGGGGAGATGCCCACCTTAACTTTGATATCAGGATTTTTTACTGCATCAAAGAACAGCGCTGCTTTGGTTCCTACACCTGTAACCACTTTTCCGCTTACCGGATCAAGACCGTTATATAACTGGACCTTAGTTACCGGGACAGATAAAACCATGGCGAAGAATATACGCTGGTCTTTAGACCAGCCGGTAGAATAGCGATAGCCTACAAAGGTACTGTCATTTACCTGTGTGACAGATGAGGCTACTGTTTTATCCCATAGCATCGTAAAATCCAGATCTACCAGTAAGTGTGCATTATCTGTTTTATCGTAGTGATAATGGTGAAAACCTACTCTCTCTGTCGCTGTTAGTTCTGCCTTTACTTTATACTTATCAAGATAGGCGCTGTAATAACCCGGTTTCGCTACTTCGCTGTCTTTAGAAAAGAAAGATCCGTATCCGCTTTCCATGTGATTAAACTTTGCCGGAGTGAGTTGTACTGTGCCATTTGCCGGAACAACCAATACATCATTTAAATCACCAATTCCGGTGCCGCTCAGGTGAGTATGTGAAAAGCCAAGGATCTCTTTGCTGATGTAGTTATAGCCACTGCACCAGTCCCATCCGTTGAACTCATCCCAGTCCTGCATGATTTGCGAAGGCCCTAACTGTACTGCACCGGTAGGTACATTTGCACCTACAAATACATGTCCGTGGCCTACTGAGCCAATAAACGGATTTACATACTGGGTAAGTGGTACTGGTTTTTGCTGTGCCTGTGCAGAAACATCTGAGACCGAAATAGTGCTGATCAGCGTAACCGCTGCAAATAGTGATGTAATTTTTTTCTTAATCATTTATGGTGTGTTGAAAGGGCTAATATAATATTCCTGACTGTTATGATGATAACGAAGATGTCATTTCGGCTGTGAAAAGAGATGAAGCCGGGCAGATCAATATTATTTACATAAATAAATGCTTCTGCAAAACCTAAAATGCGTTTAATTTACGTATTATTGATAGAGAGATAGAGCCGCTTGCTCTTACCGATGAAACTATTATTTACCTAAAATTATCCAGGAATGACTGATGTGCTGATAATCAGTCAGTTCCAATTCGAGCATGGCATATTACGTAAACAATAAGGCAAAGACCAAACAGAAACCGGATGAAACAGAAAGCATCAAAGCATCTCTTACGTCTGATTTACAGGCAGAACAGGAGAAATATGAAGATCTTTTTAATTTAAACCCGCTTCCGCAGTTTGTCTATGATGTGGATACCCTGGCATTTCTTTATGTGAACAAAGCGGCCGAGATCGAGTATGGTTATAGCAAAGATGAGTTTTTAAATATGACTTTGATGGACATCCGTCCTGAAGAAGATAAAGTATTGTTGTACAATATTATCAATGACCGTGTGCTCAACGGTGGCTTAGGGTACAGTTCGGTGAGGCATATGAAACGGTGTGGCGAGATCATGTACGTGAATGTGAAGGGCAATTCAGTCAGGTATCATGGTAAAAATGCCAGACTTGTTGTAGTGGTAAACCTTACTGAAAAAATACTTGCAGCAAAAGCACTTGAAAGAAGCGAGAAGCGCTTCAGAGCACTGGCACAGGAGGGGTCTGATCTCATTGCCATTATCAGTCCTGAAGGACTTTACCACTACGTTAATCCAAATTCCAAAGCCATTATCGGCGTAGAATCAGAATTTTATATCGGCAGGAATGCCTTTGAATTTATCCACGCTGAAGATAAGCAAATGGTAGCTGAACACATCAGCCTGCTGACGAAGTATAAACGCATCCAGCTTCCCCCTTTTCGATTTGAGGTCAATAACGGTGAGTACCGCTGGATTGAAACGGTCATGACCAATATGATTGATGACACCAGTATTGCAGGAATAATTGCCAATTCAAGAGATGTAACAGAGCGTATTAAAAATGATATGCTGGTACAGGAAAGCATTGAGCGTTTCAATGTAGTTTCCAAAGCCACCAGCGATGCTGTATGGGACTGGAATATGCATGATGACAAGCTGATCTGGAACAAGGGGATCACAGGCATATTTGGATATAAAGTCAGCGAAACTGAAGATTCCTGGTGGCAGGAGCGCATCCATAAAGATGATGTGAAATATGTACTGAGCAGGTTCCAGTCCACCATGAAAAGTAAGAAGTCACGTGTTGAAATAGAATACCGCTTCCGCTGCTGTGATGGACAGTATAAAAACGTATTGGACAGGATGTTTATCACCTATAACGCATGCGGGGAGCCTGTAAGAATGATCGGTTCGATGCAGGACATCACAGACAGGACAAAATTCATTAAAGAAATACAGGAGCAGAACAAACGTTTGCAGGAGATCTCCTGGTTACAGTCACATGGGGTGCGCGCACCTTTAGCAAGAATCATGGGCTTAACAAACCTATTGTCTTCAGGCATGATCGATGACGATGGGGCAAAAGAATCATTGCAATATCTGTTTCAATCAGCCACGGAGCTGGATAATGTCGTGCGGGATATCATCAGGAAAACAGAGGGCCTGCAGAACAAAAAGTAGCTGAGAAAATGGCTAATAAAAAAGTTGATCCGGCTAAATAAAAATGTCCGGGAAGGCTGATATTTGTTTGATCAAACCCCAGATCTTTTTCTTTTGATCAAATAATAAGTAAATTGTATCATGAGCCACACCCAGCAGTACAGGATAAAAACGATTTCCGAATATCATCAACTGATGGGGCTGCCCAGACCGGAGCATCCGTTAATCAGTGTTATCGATATAGGATCTGTGATACCTCCATACCTGGACGGGCCTGTCAGCCTGATTTTTGACTTCTATTCCATTTCCCTGAAAAGAGCATTCAATGCCAAGTATAAATACGGGCAGCAAACCTATGATTTTGATGAAGGACTGATGTTTTTCATGGCGCCTGCGCAGGTTTTTGGTTTTGAATTTGAAAGGGACATGACGAAGAGGGCGCAAGGCTGGATGATACTGGTACATCCTGATTTTCTGTGGAATACCCCGCTGGCCAGGAATATAAGGGAGTATGAATATTTCAATTATGCCGTAAACGAAGCATTGTATCTTTCAGATAAAGAAGAGACCATGATCACGCAGCTTGCCAGGAATATGGAACAGGAGTATCACTCGGCGATAGATAAATTCAGTCAGTCTGTGATCATTGCACAGCTGGAGCTCCTGCTTACCTACGCCGATAGGTTTTACCAGCGACAGTTTATCACCCGTAAAATTAACAATCATGCGATCCTCGCGCGTTTGGAAGAGCTATTGTCATCTTATTTTGAAAGTGATGCTATTGCCCGGCAAGGCCTGCCGACAGTTGCCTATATCGCAGAGACGCTGAATGTATCTCCCAGCTATTTGAGCGGTTTGCTGAAATCCTTAACAGGGCAGACTACCCAGCAGCACCTGCACCACAAGCTGATTGAACTGGCAAAGGAAAAACTATCTACCACAAACTTATCCGTCAGCGAAATCGCCTATGAACTGGGATTTGAGCACCTGCAATCGTTCAGCAAATTGTTCAAAACAAAAACCAACCTCTCACCATTGGAATTCAGACAGTCTTTTAATTAATCTACCAGTTTATCCACTACTTTATTAAGGGTTAAGCCCTGAACAATGATAGAGAAGACTACGATGATGTAGCTCACAGATACGATCATCGGCTTAAATTCTGACATGGGCAGGGATAGCGCCAGTGCAACAGAAATTCCTCCTCTTAAACCTGCCCAGATCACAATGGCAATACGGTTATAGGGCAGTGCAAGCCTACGGCTCAGCAACATGGCAGGAGCGGTAATACTGATCGCCCTGGCAATTAATACAAATCCGATAGCCAGCAGACTAATCACCCAGTAGGCACTGTAAAAATGTATAAGAGCAATCTGCAAGCCGATCATGACAAAAAGAATCGTGTTCAGCAGATCGTCTATCAGGCCCCAGATCTTATCCAGGATCTCTTTCAATGACCTGGAGTCTTCCGTCTGTCCAAGCTTGACATTGCTCAGCATCAATCCTGCAGCAACAGCAGCCAGAGGGATAGAGACATGGAGCAATCCACCCAGGACGGATATGCCCATGACCATCGATATCGTCATCATCAGCACTGTTTGCAGTTCAGTAATTTTTTTGATCAGGTAGATACAAATCAATGCAGAACCGATACCCAGCAAAAGGCCGCCAAAAACTTCCTGAACAAACAGTATCAGTGTACTGGACCAGGTAAAGGCAGCAGTAGTACTGTCTGTTAATTCACGCAGCGTAACAAACAAAAGGATTCCAACACCATCATTAAACAATGATTCGCCACCGATGATGGTTTCAAGGGAAGATGGGATTCTCGATTTCTTTAATACCGATAGCACAGCTACAGGATCGGTTGGTGAAATCAGGGCACCAAATAACATGCAGTACAACAGTGGTACGTCTATTCCAAAAAATGGGAGTGTCCAGTAAAACAGAAATCCAAAGATAGTCGTTGAACCTACCACACCCACAGTACTTAAAATCAATACCGGGAGCTTTTGTGCTTTAAGCTTTTCAACATCAAAGTGCAGGGCACTGGCAAAGAGGAGGAAAGCAAGCATCACATCGAGCAGTGTACGGGTGAAATCTACGCTCGATGTCAATTCTTTAAAGAAGCCTGAAGCCTCAGGGAACATCTTTCCGGAGATAAGGATCATTATGGAAAGTACAATCGCGATCACCATGATTCCTATGGTACCCGGGAGTTTTACATAACGGTGGTTGATATATGCAATGAATGAGCTGATGGTAACAAGAATGGCAATAGTAGTAAAAGTATCCATTAATATGATTATCGTGCTAGATTAAAAATTGGGGAATTCAAAATATACTGTTACACATGAATCATGCCTGATCTTGCTGAAGATTTATATTTGCTGGAATCTTAATGGTATTTTAATGCAGGGCTGATGACTATAAAATAGTGATCAGGTCCAGGGGAACACAGCAGTTTTGCTCCTGCAAAAACACCGTATGTCCCCGAAGTGGATGCGAGAGCCATCCAAAACCGTGAAAGCCTTTTTAAAACGAGTCGTGTTGATGATATCATATTGCTGGGACTTTCCCAGCCCAAAGAATGTATAGCGGCTAAACCTGTTTAAGGCTAAAGTCTTTAAAAAGGACTTTAGCCTTAAAAACTGTTATTTGATGTGCGTTGCCGCGTCAATGATCAGGTTAGCAACTTCTACCGGATGAGATTCAAAAACGGCATGGCTTGCGCCCGCTATTTCCACTGTCTTGCTTGTTGCTCTTTTGGCATACAAACGCTCCAGATCAGGATTGATGATACGGTCAGACTTGGCAACCATGTACCAGCTTGGTCTGCTGCGCCATGCCGGGGCAGGCATTACAGCATGGAATACAGCATCTGCAGTAGGCATTTGTGCGTCGGCCATAAATGTAGCGCGGTATTTGGGCAGGTCAGCGGCGAAATCAGCATGGAACATCTCAGGTTTGATATAGTCAAATCCGTCAGCGCCCTTCTGTAAAGATTTGTAAGCGGAAGGATAAAGTTTCCCGTTACCGGCTTCAGTTTCCCCTTTGTCAGGAGCATGAGCGGCAATATATACCAGTCCGGCTACATGAGGATCATTGCCCGCCACGGTAATGATTGCTCCACCATAACTATGGCCCACCAGTATGCATGGCCCATTTTGTAAAGCTAGTACACGCTTCACTGCTGCCACATCATTATCAAATGAATTCAAAGGCTGCTGGGTAACAGTAACATGATATCCTTTTTTATACAGGATATCGTAAACAGGTTTCCATCCGGAGCCATCAACAAATGCACCATGCACCAGAACGATGTTTTTGATCACTTTTAGCTGTTGTGCACTGGCGGATACTATAAATAGATTGCTGAGTAAAAATACGGCAAAGAATAAACTGCTTAATGTGAGGTTTTTTAGATTTTTCATGAAGATAGGGTGTAACACTCATTTAAATTATCTATTTAACGGCTTATGCTCTCCATATCATACGAAATGTGAAAAATAAATATTGAAAAAGTATAAGGCAAGTGGTCAGCCATTCTTTTAAAAAGTAATTTACTTAAAAATTTTGGAGATCCAGCTCAGGCCCTTTTTCTTGCGCGCTGCAGGATTTGCACTATCTCTGAGGAAACCGGCATATGCCTGATAAGCTTGTTGATCAGGAGTAATTTCTGTTTTTACATTCAGGGGTAGCTGTGCTAATTCAACATCATACAGGTTACTTACACCGCAGTGTGTTCCGCTGGCATCATGGCCAATATTTTTGACCATTGACTGGCCTGGATAAAGCGTTAGCTTCCCCAGAAGGAAGGCTGATGCATACCAGCGTATGTCCCAATGTTTTGTATTTCCTGCTGCCTGCTGTTCAAGTGCGCTGATATAAGGGTAGGTGTTGTCAAAGTTAAACTCTGTTTTAAGCCTGTCATTTACAAAACGGTCGAGTAGTTTTTGGCCATCCAGCTCCATCAGGTCCCATCCGCGTTTCCATGTCGCCCAGCCCCAGCAATCCGCGCCTTTCAGAAAGAAGGTCTCTTTTAGTTTTTCTTTGATAGCGTAGCTGTAACCATGTATGGAAATCACCTGTTCTTCATACTGATATAACTCCAGGGCATCATTCATATATTTCAGGAAGTAGGGAGATGTCACCAGATCATCTTCAAGGACAATAACCCTCCCTCGTTGATTGATTACTTCTGTTACCCCTAGAATCACATTGTCATCTACGCCAAGATTTGTATCACGTAACCTGATGTAAACGTTTTTAAAACCGGAAACAGTTTTGATATAGGATCTGACCCTGTCTACCGACTGTGTTGCTTCTGGATTTTTCGCCGCATCAGAATAGATATACAGGTCACTTTCGGCAGCTAACTGGTTTTCCTTTAACGCCTGAATGGTTTTTTCTGTGTGGTCGAGGCGGTTGTAAACGAAGAGGACAATTGGGGCGGTATTGAGCATGGCAGGGTTTTATGCAATTTGATGAGTGATGAACTTTTCGACTTTGCGCAGCCCTTTCTCCTCAACCTTAATTGACACTTTCCTTTCACCTCTGCGAAAAAAGCCAACGTTTTCCGCTTTAAAAAATGAACTTATACCTTCCATAGCTTTTTCAAATTGTTGTTCAATATGCTTGAGCAACGGTATAAAGATACGCAACTGTTTAAAATTTCCCTCTCTAGACTGCTGATCTTTTTTACCATGTGAGGAGTCAAATGTATCTGGCCTGACTTTTGAAACCATCATAAATTTCAAAATTAAATCATATTCATTAACACAGGTTCTTATTAAATTCGATATAAAAAATCAATGTTTGCTGGTTCAAAATCAAGAGATTTATTAGTAAAGTAAGGACGGATGCTGACCGGATATTCAGGTCAGGTAAAATTGTTACCTTCCGTTAATTATGAAACTGCTGACTTGCTATCTTTGTTGCCGATGAAAAGTTTACAAGAATTTACAGACTCATTAAAAAATGGAAGCCCTGATCATCGGCTTTCTGTGCAATTGAAAGCCTTGTGGTATGATGGAAAAGGGGAGTGGAATAAAGCTCACAACGAGGTTGATCATCTGAGTGACCAACCTTCAGCACATATTCATGCTTACCTGCACCGTAAAGAAGGAGATATCTGGAATGCAGATTACTGGTACAAGAGGGCACAGCAAACCAGACCGGATATTTCACTGGATGAAGAATGGGCAATGCTGGTCACGTTATTCCTGTAAAGCTGCTGCTAAAGACGACTATCTTTGGTGGGCTTTACAACAGTATGGGTATTCTGGAAACTACCGGTTCTCCAGCCACTGTTCGTAGCATCTGTATTTGTAATATATGCACCTGTTTTGGTATCTAAAATGACCATGCCTTTTTCGCCAATCACAGTCTGATACCTGCCCACTGCATCAGCAGTATCCTGTTTAAAGCTAAATGCAGCAAAGAGCAATCCTGCGGTAAAAAATCCGATGATGAGTGATTTAATGTCTACTGTATATTTCATGTGGTTCATATGAGTGTGTGATAAACCACCAATATACAATAATTGCTAAAAAAAATTACTCTGTAGTTTTTAATAGTGATGTATCCAAAGAATCATACTTATCCTGGTAAGTACCAATAATTACCCTTGTCAGCTGATCCTGATGTTCGTCGCCCCACAATCCTATGACCTGGATAACCGGTATTAAAGTTTTGCCAAATTCTGTGAGGCTATATTCTACTTTAGGGGGCATCACGGGATAAATTGTCCTGAAGACAAGCTCATGGTTTTCCAGTTCCTTTAACTGGATGTTCAGCACCCGTCTGGAGGCATCCGGAATTTTGCGCTGTAATTCACCCGGGCGCTGGTGTCCCTGATGGATGAACCAGAGCAATCGCATCTTCCACTTACCATATAGTACTTCCCCTACGGTATCGAGTCCGCATTTTAGATTTGGCAAAGTTTTCCTTTCATACATTATACAAATATAATATGATGCAGAATCAAGATCAATACGGAAAAATTTATCCCTATATGAATCGTAATTCCGTACTTGCAGAAAAGGCACCAACTCTGGAGATTTGAATAATATTTTTTGATATGGAACAGGAAAATATTTTTTATATTGAGCTGTCAGGTTAGGTCGCGCTGTTGACCATTGGCACAAAAGCTGCGGGTCTTACGATTGCAAAATTGTTATTGAAGCAGTACTCAGTGCCGGGGTCTCCGGGACATTTCCGGGTAGCCCTGCTGTTCTTCAATTTCACCTCAGTTTGAAAAGACGGATGAATTGGTTCATCAGACATCGGCGGATAACCGCATCATTAATCACCTGCTTTAACTATGGCAGCATATTTAATTGGAATTTTAGAATAGAAATAATGAAAAACATTTTTCAATCCAGCCTAAAAAAGATCGGATTACTGAAGGTTAATAAAGAATCCCCGGAAGAAATCAATTCTGATGTCTACAAGCCGTATATTAAAATCCTATATCTTTCAAAAGGCTGTAGCATCAAGGTTGACTTTAGCACCTATACCACCCAAGGGCCATCTCTTTTTTTTATCAGTCCGAATCAGATCTTCAGGATCGAAGATTTATGTGAGGAAACAGGTTATTTCATTTTTTATAATCAGGATTTTTATTGTATCCAGATTCATGATGAAGAAGTGGCATGTGATGGGCTTTTATTCAATAATATCAGAAATATGCCGATAACAGTTGTGCCAGATCAACTGGCAGCTTCCATCAACTACTTATTTGTCCAGATGGAAGATGAGTTTTCTTGTGAGGACAATTCTCAGGAAGAAATGATCCGTACCTACCTGAAACAGCTCCTGATTAAATCTACCCGCATATGGAAACAGCAACACAAGGACATTGTGCCGGATGAGTGCGGCAATGACCTTGAATTTTTCAGGCGTTTCACGCAGTTGGTCGAAGCGCGCTTCAAGGAAAAACATACTGTTGCAGATTATGCAGATATGATGCTGGTTGCTCCAAAAACGCTCACCAATAAATTTAAACGGCTAAATCTGCCACAGCCAAATGAAGTGATTAAAAACCGGATCATATTAGAAGCAAAAAGGCTGCTGGTACATACTTCCCTGACTGGCAAGGAGATCGCTTACGACCTGGGATATGAAGACCCTGCATACTTTAGCCGTCTTTTTTTTATAAAGACCGGTGAATCTCCTTCTGGTTTCAAATCCAAGTACCTGATGTTTAATAAGGCAGAAACTGCTGTTCCCGGAACATCCTGGTAATATTTAGTGAAGAAAGCCGTCTCACAGAAATGAGACGGCTTTTTTATAAACAGGATTTGCCCAGGTACTGCATCATGCAGCAAGGGGCTGTCCTGCGTGATTGATGATCAACTCCCTATGATCGACCTGGCAGCGAACTCGCCGATCATCATCGTAGGCGCATTTGTGTTGGCAGATGTGATGGTCGGCATGATGGATGCATCAGCTACCCTCAGACCTGTAATTCCATGTACCTTCAGCTGGTTGTCAACAACGGCATCCTGGCCGGTACCCATAGCACAAGTTCCTGTAGGATGGTAGTATGAAGATACTGCATCACGGATGAAAGTCACGATTTCACTTCTGTTCTTCAGAGAGGCTGGTGCTGATAATCTTTTGATGATATTTTTAAAAGCAGGCTGGTCTGCAAGCTCCAAACCGATTTCTACCGAGCTAACCAAAGCCTCAAGGTCTGCCGGATCATTGATATAATTAGGCTGGATTTCCAACGGTCCGTCATGACGCGCAGTCTTCATCTTTACATAACCTCTGCTCTGCGGCTTCACTAAGCCCGGAACCAGGCAGAAATAGTTTTCAGGGACAGGATATTTCTGTACAATCTCAGCACTTAGAAAAGGTGCATGTATCGGTAAGAACATCAGGTCAGGAACAGCCAACTGCTGATTACTTTTCCAGTAAGACTGGCTGCCGCAAAGATTGTTATTCGGGGTACCGAGAGGTTCATGGGTTTCGTAGCACATGCCTGCCAGCAGAATATGATCCTGCAGGTTTTTACCTACGCCCGGCAGATTAATCTGCGGCGCAATGCCCAGTCGTTGCAGTTCATCAGCCTCGCCAATGCCAGAGAGCATGAGTATCCGTGGCGAATCGATCGCGCCTGCAGACAACACCACTTCCTGGTTGGCATTAACGGTATGAACTGCTCCCTGCCAGTCCAGTTCCAAACCTGTACAGTGGCTTCCGTTCAGGTTTAACTTTAAAACTTTAGCATGGGTGAGCACCGTTAAACGATCTGAATCAAATACCGGCTTTAAATATTCTGTAGGGCTTTGACGAACACCATTCTTAACATTTAATGTCATTGGTCCTACACCTTCCGGTTCAGGGCCGTTGGCATCCGTATATACCGGCATGCCGTAGCTGCGTCCAGCTTCTATGAGGGCGACTGATGATAAATGAAGGTCTCTTGCAACTCCAACACCGATCGGGCCTCCGGCACCGTGAAAATCAGTCTCGCCACCTTCCCAGTCTTCGATTTTTTTGAATAGGGGAAGTATGGATTCATAATCCCAGCCTGCGTTTCCTGCCGCCGCCCAGTCATCATAGTCGGCCCTGTGGCCACGGGTCCACACAATCCCGTTGATACTTCCCGAACCACCAAGAACTTTTCCGCGTGGAAAAGGTATCACCCGGTTGTTAACCTCCGGTGTTGGTGCACAGCTATAACTATAGTCGTAGATGCTGCCCATATTTTGTACCCACTGGGTTGGATTACTAATGGTTTCTATACCCGCATCCGGACCACCTGCCTCCAGGAGAAGAACAGATGCATCGGTATTGTCAATCAACCTGCGGGCGATGACACAACCTGCAGAACCGGCACCAATAATAATGTAATCATAGTGAGATAAGAGGGTGGTGTGATTGGCTTTAATCTGTGAGTTCATAAAATTTATTTTATTTTCATCCATAAAATTGAAATTAATTACATGCAAAAATAAGGTGGTACAACGAGATTGGGTATCCTCAAATGTGTGTTCAGGCATCACCAAATGTGGGTAGAGGGAAGGCCAAAAAAAAATGCGGAACCGCGGGAAAACCTTAATTAATTTCCTAGATTTAGCTCCATTTAAAGCAGCGCTTAACCATTCCTGCTACTGAAAGATTAACTATTATGGCGAAGAAACTAACCAAATTCAATGCTGATACCCCTGATTCATTCTCAATTGATCAAATCATAGAACTAAACCCCCGGTTTAGCCGGCGCGAAATGCTGGGATTAACAGGGATGGCCGGTATAGCTGCTTTAACCGGTCTCGGATCTGATACCTTTGCTCAACAAGCAGCAAGGAAGCCCCGGATAGCATGCCTGGTCAGTTACTGGGGCGCTCCGAGGTCACATGCCGACTGGATCATCACCAAACTGCTGGACGGTTACTGGTGGGATGGAGCGCATACCGCTTCCCGCGTAGAGGTTGTGGCCATCTATATTCATCAGCTTCCGGAGAGCGGACTGGGACAGAAAATTGCCAAATCTAAAAATATTCCGATCTTCAAAACAGTGGCTGAGGCAGTCACACTTGGGGGAAAAGAACTTGCGGTAGACGGCGTTGTCATCGTTGCCGAACATGGGGAGTATCCTACAAACCTCAAAGGCCAGTGGATGCTGCCACGATGGTGGATCTACCAGCAGGTTGTGCGTGTTTTTGAGCAAAGCAAGCGCTCGGTGCCGGTATTTAATGATAAACACCTTTCCTACAGCTGGGACGAAGCCAAGTGGATGTTTGATAAATCACGTGAACTGAACTTTCCCTTAACAGGAGGTTCATCTATTCCTGTTTATTACCGTACCCCAGAAGTAGAACTGGCAACTGATACTCCTCTCAAAACATCTATTCTTGTGGGTGACACTGCTGATGAAGGAGCACTTTTCCATTGTGTAGATCTGCTGCAAGCTATGGTAGAACGCCGTAAAGGGGGTGAGACGGGAGTGAAATCGGTGCAATGTATTCATGGTGAAGAAACCTGGAAATGGCTGGAAAAGAATACCTGGGCAGAAAAGCTGCTCGAATCTGTCAGGAAAAAGTTTGATCTTAAACCCGGGCACTTTCAGGAAAATGAATCGGCAAATGTTTCTGTGATCCATTATAATGATGGCACAAAAGCGGCTGTAATCTCCGGTAAAGGGGTAGGATGGACCTACGCCGGCGAAATCAGGGGGCACAGCGACCCCACCCTGATTTCTATTCTGGGCTGGCCGGGACCTTTCGCGCAGTACCATGCCTCAAACGCGCAGCCACACTGGATTACAGAGATGATGGTGTCCAAAAAAGAACCCTATAACGCTGAGCGGCTGCTGCTGTCTACAGGAATTGTATCTTACAACATGGAATCAAACTGGGAAAACGGCCGTTATTCTGCCGTTGGGCGGATCATTGAAACACCGTTTATGAACATGACCTATCGCAGCACACGGGGGCCGCAGTTTAGTAAGGGACAGCGCCCGCCAAACACGCCCTACATAAGGGGATTTGATACCTAATGCTGTATATAAAATAACCAGTCAATTGAAACGATATAATTAGAAAATGAAACGCAGAGACCTCATTAAGAGCTTAACCATTTTGCCGTTAGCCGGTAAGCTTTTCCCTATACAACCCCTTTCAGCCGCTCCTGTTGCTGCACAGCATACCCCCTTCACTGCAGAAGATCAACCGATGCCGGCGCTGCACCGCAATGCCTTTGTCATGGACGGGCATATCCACGTCATGACCCGCGAGTTGCTGATGAAAACAGATATCGGGCAGCGTTATACCGATGGTAGCGTTGATCTGCCCAGGGCTAAAGAAGGTGGTATGGATGCCATGTTCTTTTCGGTTTATACTCCTGACGTATATTATCCGGGCAGGTTTGAAACAAAAAATACATTTAGGGTGATCAACCTTGCATTGGACCAGATCAAAAAGAATAATGCTGTTATCGAGCTGGCACTTACAGCCGCTGATATCGTACGTATCAACAAGAAAGGCAAAATTGCGGCTTTCCTTGATTTGGAAGGTGGGTTTGACCTTGAAGGTGACATTAACCTGCTGCGGGCACTTCATCACCTGGGACTGAGATGTATGCAGCTTACTGCTCATAATACAACAAATGCCTTTATTGACGCTTGCAATGATATCAGTTACTGGGGAGGAATTAACGATCTCGGGAAAGAGATTGTGAGCGAAATGAACCGCCTTGGTATGGTCATCAATGTAGCTCATGCATCCAATGACGCCATCCTGCAAACTGTAGCGGCGAGCAAAGATCCCGTGATCTATAGTCATGGTGGCTTTTACAACATCGTAAATCACCCCCGTTGTATCAGTGACGAAGCGGCGAAAGCTATCGCAGCCAAAGGCGGTGTGATTGGTATTCAGTTTGGAAGCCTGTTTAATAATCCAAAATACTATGCCTGGCAGAACCCATCTCCTGTTCCAAAAGCTACCGTGCCAAAAGGAACCACCCCAGACGCTCTGATTCCGAAACCCAATGTACAGACAATTGAAGAGGTTGATAAGCAGTTGTTAACAGAAGTTCCGCTCAATTTCAGAGGCACTATTCCTGATGAATACTGGATGCATATTGACCAGCTGGCTAAGGTGATCGATTATGGAGTGAACCTGGTTGGTGAGGACTATATCGCCCTGGGTTCAGATATGGATGGCGGGCCTGAACTGCCACATGAGATTAAAGATATGAGCGATTACCCGCAAATTACTATTGCCATGCAAAAGCTGGGTTATACTGAGCAGCGGATCAGAAAGATCCTGGGCTTAAACTGGCTTCGGGTGATCAGACAGGTAACCGAAGGCAAAGGGTAGGCTATATAATTTTATGTTGAATGGCTTTGGCAACAACTCCTGTCAGGGAACTGACATCTAATTTTTCATAGATATTTTTGATGTGGGTACGAACGGTATGATAGCTGATATTTAGTTTGTACCCAATCATTTTATGGCTTAAACCCTCAACCACTCCTGCAAGCACTTCCATTTCGCGTGGTGTTAGTGTGGAAGGCTCATTAGGGAGTTCTGCTCTGCCGCCATGTCCCCGCTGTAAAATATTAATTACTTTTCGTGCAATGGCAGGGCTCATAGGGGCTCCTCCATTGTACAGTTCTTTAACAGCGCTGATCAGAAACCGTGTCATATGATTTTTTAAAATATATCCGGAAGCACCTGCAGAAATAAATTGAACAACACGCTCATCGTCCTGAAATACGGTTTGGATAAGAATCCTGACCTGTGGAAATTTCCTGGTTAAGAGTCTGACCGTTTCAGTGGTAGCAACTTTTTCTATCTCAATATCCATAATTACGATATCAGGTTTTAGTCTGTAAACCTCAGAGATGCATTTCTCTGTACTGCTAAAGGTCCCAACAATCTCCAGTGAGGGATCAGATTTCAATAGTAAGGTTACGGTATTACGGGTATGCTTATTATCGTCAAATATTGCTATTCGTATACACATGGTTGTTATTTTGCTTTTTGGAAAAGGGATTTATATTTTTTCTGCTAATGCACTGTAATTTTTCAAAGCTTTATGTAGCGGCTATTAAACAAATAAAAGGCTGATCGATGAACTAAGTGTTTTCATTGTTTGATATTTTCAATTGGTCAGGCTGATTTATTGTGTGTCATTCGACATTACAAAGATGCTCAGACATCTTAGCCTGCAGAATAGACAAAAGGCAAAGTGTCATGTACATTTTTCCCTGATGTTCTGAAACCGGGAAGCTGCCGGGGAGGTAGAGATCATTACATGTGGTTATCAATACTCCCGAATTCGGTGATTTACAAGGCAGAATTTTGGCTGTTATTTTACAGCATTCAATCATCACCTATCCTGCTGAGGGAAAAAATAATTAGATAAATGAAATTAGTATCCTACAAAACTGAAAAAATAGAACACCTGGGTGTTTTTGTGAATGGAAGCATCTATAACCTGAATTCGTGCGATCAGCAGATCCCGGATGATATGGATTCTTTTTTAAAGAATTCAGAAACAGTAATGGACCGTGCCCTGGCAATTGATGCAAAAATCAAATCCGGGGAGATCCATCCGGAGGAAGAAGCATTTTATGAGATCATTGCCCCGGTGCCGCATCCTGCTTCATGCCGTGACGGCTATGCCTTTCGCCAGCATGTTGAAACTGCACGAAGAAACCTGGGTATGGCGATGAACCCGGAATACGATCAGTTTCCCGTATTTTATTTCAGCAACCATCATGCTATCGATGGCCCCGGTGGCATCGAGTGTATGCCGGATCATTTCTATGGACTCGATTTTGAACTCGAAGTTGCAGTAGCTATAGCTAAGAAAGGTAAGAACATTACTGCAGCAGAGGCGGATAATTACATCGCCGGCTTTATGATCATGAATGATTTGAGTGCCCGGGTATTGCAGATGGAAGAAATGCAGTCTAACTTAGGGCCTGCCAAAGGGAAGGATTTTTCAACTGTGTTGGGCCCATGGCTGGTCACACCTGATGAACTGGAGCAATACAAAGTGCCGACGAAGGCAGGGCATACCGGTAATACTTATAATTTAAGCATGCAGTGCAGTGTAAATGGAAAACTGGTGTCTGCCGGAAATATGGCTGATATGAACTGGACATTTGCTGAGATCATAGAACGCTGTGCGTACGGGGCAGCTATTTTTCCCGGTGACGTTATTGGCTCCGGAACTGTAGGTACGGGGTGTTTTCTGGAACTAAATGGAACAGGACGTGCGAATGATCCTGCATACCAGCAGCAGTGGCTTCAAGATGGAGATGTGGTAGAAATGGAGGTTACCGGACTAGGTGTATTAAGCAATACGATCAGGAAGACGGATTCGGACTTTTCCATATTGGCATTAAAAAAAAAGTAACCTTATCCGGTAGCTGAGCCCCTGCCTGTAAACTGCCACCATCAGGTTTCTGAATTTTGGTAGAGGTGTACAGGCAGGGGCTTTTACCAGTTGATTTTATACAGCGGGAATAGCTGCATTGGCGGCAATTAGTTTTTCTTTTTTCAGCTCGTCCCAGAAAGCTTTTGGAATGACTGCCTTAAATGATGCTGCATTATCTGCAGCCTGTTCAGCCTTCGATGCACCGGGGATCACAGCAGAGATGACTTTGGGAGCTGCACAAAACTGCAGTGCGGCAGATCTTAAATCAATGTTGTGTTTTGCGGCTATAGCTTTTAACCTGCTAAGTTTTTCTTTAGATCCTTCGGGGAAGGTACCTGCATAATCATAGCGCTCTGCACCTGCAAGAAATCCGGCATTAAGCGGGGCACCTACCACAATAGAAATCCCTTTTTTCTCGGCGATAGGGAATAGTGTATTCAAGGCTTCTTCATGTTTGATCAGCGAGTATTGCGTAGCAATCAGGAAAATATCAGGATCTGCAACTTCCATTGCCTTTAAAGCAGGTTCAATGGTATTCACGCCAAGTCCCCAGCCTTTGATCAGTCCTTCAGTCCGCATTTTAGTCAGCTCAGGCATTGCGCCATTTTTTGCCTGCTCAAAATATTCCAGCCATTTTCCTTTAAAGTCCTTGTTGTCTGGCGAAAGATCGTGGATGTAAACAATGTCGAGGTAGGGCAGTCCCAACCTTTGAAGGCTATCTTCGACACTCTTTCTTACCCCTGCGGCAGTGTAATCGTATTGGTAACTGAAGTTCAGTTTACCTTTCCACAGGCCGTCTTTAAGCTCAAAATTATTGTCTGGGGTTAATATTCGTCCAACTTTGGTTGATAAAGTGTATTCCTCCCTTTTTTTGTTGCGAAGATAATGGCCGAACCTTCTTTCGCTTAGTCCAAGCCCATACCAGGGCGAAGTGTCAAAATATCTTGCCCCTGCATTCCAGGCAGCATCAAGTGCTGCATTAATGTCCTGATCAGGATTCTCATGAAAACCATTTCCCGCGCCTACACCACCGAGTCCTGATAAAGTGAGCGGACGGTAGTGCGCTTTTGCTGCATCTGTTTTAGTCATATCATTTACATTTAAAATACCTCCAAAAGATGGAAGTGAAGCTCCGGCAATTGTTGAAGCCGTAGCGATTACGGATTTTGTCACAAAATTTCTTCTGTCCATGTTTGCAATTGAATTTTATATTAAACAGGTGTGGATACCGCATGTTTGTAATCTTAAAGTAGAAATAGGGGGGTATAATGATGTGTAAAAATAAATTACCGGCAGAGAAAATTTGTTGCTACCTTAGGTAAAGGGAATCTAACCAATTTATAAACTGTGAATGCCACCGCTCCAACCAAATTTCTGGTCAGAAAGCTGGTACAGCCAGGATAAAACTGTGCAGTTCCCTCAACTATAACTGATCAGGATTCTGAATTCATATGCAACTCAAAAACCAATTGATGCTTTCTCTGAATGCGTACCACATCTATCTTGTTGTATTTTTTAACTTAATTTCATTTGCGGTACATGCACAGGTGCTGACTATCACCAATGATTCAGTACCACACCACATTCTGGATTTCAGGGAGTTCAGTTACCTGGAAGACCCCACCTGCAGTTTGACCTTTGCACAGGCTTCTTCAGAGGAAATGCAGAAAAAATATATCCGGTTGCACATGCGGCGTATGAACCGTCCCGCATCTGACCATTGGTACAAGTTCAAAATTCAAAAGAACAGCAAGTCTGCAACCAACTGGGTACTTGAAGTCTTTGATCAGACTATTCAGGACATCACCATTTTCTCAGTAGATTCTGTGGGAAATTGTGTGGCACAGCATTTCGGTACTTCCTATCTTTTTGCTTCCCGTCCGTATGCACATAAGAATTTCCTGGTCCCGATAGATGACCGGGCCAGGAATAAATTGACATATTTCGTCAAAATTCATTCTTCAAGACCCTTTACGGCACTTTTTGTACTGAGGGACGAGAAGTTTTTTATCGGTTATGCCATTAATGAATATCTTGCTTTTGGTGTTTTTTACGGTATGATCCTGGTCTTTAGCCTGTATAACCTGTTGATGTATTTAGCCCTGAAAGACAAAAAATTCCTGTATTATATATTTTATAATATCTGTATTGCCCTTTATGAAATGAGTAGTGATGGCCTGGCATTCCAGTATTTCTGGCCAGGATTTCCAATCCTGAATGTGTATGCCGATGGTTTCTTTCTGATGTGCAGTGTGGTTTCAGGCCTTTTATTTACCTGCGAGTTCCTGGGCCTTTGGCACCGTGCAGCTCATTTGGCAAGGGCCATTTGGCTGATGATCACCCTGCGTGTCGTCCTGTTTGTTATCGCCCTTTTTCATCACGCTTTGTTTGATTTTAAGACGGTTGAAATCCTTCCGTTGTTACTTGCACTGGGAGCAGGGATCTATGTCTTCACACAGGGCTACCGTCCAGCCAGGTTTCTCATCATTGGTTACAGCGTACTGATGCTTGGCCTGCTGATGAAGACCATCATTTACTTTGATTTGCACCTGGTGCCCAATGGCCCGGCTACACATTACAGTTTGAGCTATGCCATTATTATCGAAATGATGTTTGTCTCTTTTGCTATCGGAGACAGCATCAGGACGCTGAAAAGCAAAAAGCAACGTGCGCAGCGGCGGATGATTGACCAGTTGCGTATCAATGAAAAACTTCAGCTTACGCTTAATGACGAATTGAGCAGGCTAGTTGATCAGCGTACAAAAGAGCTATCTGATAAAACCGCTTTAGTAGAAAGCCAGCACCAGGAGATCTTAAAAATGAACCAGTTACTGCAAAAAGACAATGAGGTTTTGCATACTGATATCCAGACGATCAGAAAAGCCCGTGTGATGTCTGATGAAGTGGATTTCGGGGAGTTCAGCCGTATCTATCCCGATCGGGAAACCTGTTTTAAATATCTTGCAGAACTCAAATGGTCTTCGGGCTACACTTGCAAACGATGTGGAAATGGACACTATTCAGCTGGTCTTTTGCCGTATGCGCGCCGCTGTACCCGGTGTGGCTATGTTGAATCTGTGCTCAGCTATACCATTTTTCACAACACCAGGATAGCTATTAATAAAGCCTTTTACATTCTGTTTCTGGTTTACAGGACCAAGGGCAGGATTTCAAGTTACGAACTTTCTAAACAAATCAATATTCGCCAGAGCACCTGCTGGACCTACAATAATAAGATGCAAAAAGTGCTGAAGGAAAGAACGGCACTCATTAGCAAAGCAGGAAAAGGGGGCTGGAGTTTGCTGATACTGGATGCAGCACCACTTACCATACCCTTAAAAGAAGCTGCCCAGGTGGCCATATCTTTGCAATAGCACAATCCATATGCGCGGATGCCGGTTCTCACCTGATCCCTAACTACAGCTAAGCACAGCTTTGATCAAATACAGGAAAAATAATCGCGATAATTTCGATGTTATTTTAGCGTATTAAGTAAATAGATTAACAACTGTCCATCCATTCCTATTCAGTGAATTAGAAGATCAACATTGTGATTATAGCGTATTAGGCTATGATGTAACTAATTAATTATCAGTTTATTGCATGTTTTTATGCTTGCGTTTTATTTGGAAATAGAATAGGTTTGCATCTCCGATTCTTTAACCAAATATTCATTGTATGAGAAAAAAAATTACACTAACTCTGGTTTGTTTTTTCTTTGCTGCCTTTTATTGTCTTGCACAGACAGTAAGGGTCAGGGGATCAATTACAGACAAATCCGGGACACCCATTCCGGGCGTTTCCATTAAAGTAAAAAACCTGAAGTCGGCAGTCAGCTCAGATTTGGATGGAAAATTTTCCATCGACGCACCCGGCAACGCTATCCTTATCCTTTCTGCCGTAGGATTCACAACACAGGAAATACCTCTTAACAAGCGCAGCGCAGTATCGGTCACGCTCCTTGAAGAAGCACAGCGCCTGACGGAAGTTGTGGTGATAGGCTATGGTACAACAACAAAACGTGATGCTACAGGAGCGATATCAAGCATTAAAGCCACTCAGCTGGAGAACGAAAACCCACAGAGCATTTCAGACGTGTTGCGGGGCAATATTCCCGGATTATCGGTTGGCCTCAGTTCCAGCGCAAAAGGCGGAGGTGATCTGTTGGTCAGGGGAAAATCAACGCTTAGCGCAGGAACCTCGCCACTGATAGTGCTGGACAATGTGATTTATAACGGTCAGCTTGCAGATATTAATCCCAATGATATTGAGACAGTTGATGTGCTAAAAGATGCCAGTTCACTTGCAGTTTACGGCGCCAAAGCTGCAACGGGCGTAATTGCCGTCACCACCAAAAAAGGCAGGGGAGATATGCCTACCATCACCCTTAATACCAATATTGGCCTCGCACAGCTGGCCACAAATGAAAGGGCATACGAAGGAGAGGCATTTTTATCCTGGAGGGGCGATGTCATGCGCAGCGGTGCCTCTACACCTGAATATCTATATTCCAATCCCGGGCAACTGCCTGAAGGAGTAACGCTTACGCAATGGCTGAACGGCCAAAGCGGTGATCCGGTAGACCTGTGGTTAAACAGGTTGGGGCTGGTAGCCAATGAAAAGGCCAACTATCTGGCCGGCAAAACGCAGAACTGGTATGACGATATATTCCGGGTCGGCTTCAGACAGGACCACACGCTGAGCCTGAGCGGAAAAAAACAGGAGATCAGCTACTATATGTCCCTGAACTATCAGAAAAACCAGAATTTGATAGCCGGTGGCGATTACACTGCGATCAGGGGCAGGATTAACCTTGAAGGTGAGGCTGCAAAGTTCCTGACCCTGGGGATGAACGTTCAGTTTGCAGACCGTGACGAGGCCAGAACAGGTGATGGGGCGCTGGAAGCCAACTGGACGCAACTGACTAACCTTTCTCCTTACGGAGATAAATACCTTGCAAATGGCGAATTGCGGCGCATTCCTACTGATGATAGTGGTTTGAATGCCAGAAACCCCTTCCTGAACATGACCTATAATGAGCGCATGAACAAGCAGAATACACTTTTTGCCAGTGTTTATGGCCGCTTGAAATTGCCATTGGGCATTACCTATCAGGTCAATTTTAGTCCCGGGCTGGATTTTTACCGGACATTTGATTACAGGTCATCCCGAAACCCTGATGTGGTTACGCCCGGTGGGTCGGCTACTCGTGCACAGGAGACACGGTATAACTGGCAACTGGACAATGTGCTCAAATGGAATAGAACAATAGCTGATATACACAACTTTGATGTCACCCTGGTTGCCACGGCAGAAAAGTATCAAACCTGGTGGACACAGGCATCAAATGAAGGCTTTGTGCCGGGCGATGTACTGAGCTATCATAATCTGGCCAGTGGAATTAAGCCGGTTACCAATAGTGAAGACAAAGTATATACCGGCGACGGACTGGTGGGCAGGGTAAATTATACCCTCATGCAGCGTTATCTCCTTACCCTCTCGCTGCGGCGCGATGGCTATTCAGTATTCGGGATCAACTTCAAAAGAGCAACCTTTCCTGCTGCGGCAATCGGCTGGGTGTTTACAGATGAACCATTTATGAAAGACCAGAAGTGGTTGGGATATGGTAAATTGAGACTTTCCTATGGCGTAAATGGAAACAGGGACCTTCGTAATCCCGATAATGGTACCGTAGACCCATACGCGGCATTGTCTCAACTGGCAATCGCGAAATATCAGACGGTTAGCCCGGGAGGGACGGCTACGGATGTGAACACCATACAAATTGGTTCGAGGATGGCCAATCCTGACCTGAAATGGGAAGAGACCACGGCCTTGAACGTAGGGTTGGACTTTTCTGTACTTAAAGACCGGATTTCAGGTTCAATTGATGCGTATAACAAGAAAACAAGTGACCTCCTGGTGCGGCAGAGCCTGCCTAACGTTATTGGATATGCCAATGTATATTCTAATCTGGCGCGTATCAATAACCGGGGAGCGGAACTGAATATCAGCACCAGGAACCTGATCAATGGAAATATCAGATGGAACACCAACTTTAACTTCTCTTTCAACAGAAATAAGATAGTGGCGCTGGCTTTACCTACGGATGATCCCGGTAATGGCTGGTTTATTGGAAAGGACATCGATGTGATCTGGGATTACAAAGTGCTTGGCGTATGGCAGCAAAGTGAGATGGCAGAGGCGGCAAAATTTACCAAAGCGGCCATCAAGCCCGGTGATTTTAAGCTCGAGGATGTGAATGGAGATTATGCTTATTCTGATGCAGACAAGAAGTTTCTGGGCTATAGGACTCCGCGTTACTTTTTTGCGTTGCGCAATGAGTTCAATATCTTCAAAAACTTTGATTTCTCCTTTCAGCTTCTGGCCAACTGGGGGCAGCTGAAAGAATATAATCTTGCCAAAAACCAACCTGGCAGCGTTGGGTTTGCACGCTCGTCATCTTATGTTTTGCCCTACTGGACACCCGCAAATCCCATTAACGATTATGCCAGGCTGAACTCTGGCTCCAGCGGCACAAGTTTTAATGTCTACTGGAACAACTCGTTCATCAGGCTAAACACTGTTGCCCTTTCGTATACTATACCTCAGGCTTTAGCCGGGAAACTGCATCTGAAGTCTGCAAAAATTTATGCAAATGTGAACAATGCTGCGTATTACGCACCTAGATGGACGTATTGGGACCCTCAAAACGATGGGCCAACCCCAAGATATTATACGCTAGGCATGAACATCATTTTATAGGATATCACCATGAAAAAAATCAACCATATATTTGTTTTTACAGCCCTTGTGATGCTGTTGTCCGGGTGTAAAAAAACCTTCCTTGACTCAGAACAACTGTCCAGCTATGCTCCGGCAAATTTAAACAGTGTTACTGCTATGAAAGCGGCGCTCAACGGCCTTGGTGCCGCCACCAGAAGAGAGTTTTTCGGTGATTCTGCACCGATGCTTACCGAATCTATATTTTCTGATGTCGCAGTTGAAGGCACAACTGATAAGAACACTCCCGCGCAGGACCTGATTTCGAGGATTACACCAGATGCAAACCTGAACAGTGATGACTACAATAAGATTGGCTGGTACTGGGACAACGAGTTTATCGCAGTCAGACAGGCGAATACTATCATCAGCAATATCAACCTTCCATCTTACGCTTCAGAAGCAGAGAAAAACAGTATTCTCGGTGCTGCACTATTTTACAGGGCGTATAATTATTACCGCCTGGTTCATCAGTTTGGCGATGTCCCTTATTTATCAAAGGATTATGATGCGCCAAAAGCAGATTTTTACTCTACTAAAAGAGAGGTGATCCTTGCACAGCTGAAAGCAGATCTGGAGTTCGCCCAAACCTGGGTTGCTGATGGCGGGAATAAAGGAGAGGTGACGAAAGGTGCGGTAAGCCATTTGCTGACCAAGGTAAATCTGGCATTGGGCAAGTTCGATGATGCCATCGTATCGGCCAATAATGTGATCAACGGCGGTAAATATGGGATGATGACCAGCCGCTTTGGAAGTACTGCCTCGGATGTCACTAAAAATGTGATCTGGGACCTGCACAGGATGGACAACAAATCGATCAGTACCAACCGAGAGGCTTTGTTCCTGGTGATTGACAGAGAAGCCTTTGCCGGGTTTACGCCATCCGGATCTCAGTTAATGAGAAACACCGTGCCTGCGTGGCACTTCGCCAATGTGAAAACCCCATCGGGAGCTACGGCAATTACCGATGCTGTAAATGCCGAAATTCCACTGACACGGATGTACGGACGGGGCATCGGCAGGTACCGCGGTACACCTTACAGTACCAAATACATCTGGACTGACCAAACTGATCTCAGGCATGCCAAAGGCATGTGGATGGACATGACAGACCTGGTATACAACAACCCTGCACTTAAGACATCCTCTAATGCTGCAGACCGTGCATTGTATGGTCAGCCTTTACAGCAATATTCTGCCTCCAACCTGGCACAACGTTTCACCAACGGGGCGCTGGATACCATTCGCCACTGGTTTGGATGGCCGCATTATAAAGTATTTATCAATTCTACCAATGCATTGGCCAATGATCCTTACTGGAGCCCTCCGCGCGGTACAAATACGGATTGGTATGTTTTTCGTCTGGCGGAGACTTATCTGTTGCGCGCAGAAGCATACTGCTGGAAAGGGGACCTAAACCTTGCCATGGCAGACTTGAATGTGGTACGTTCAAGGGCAAATGCTGCATTGCTGACTAATCCGGCACAGGTAACGATAGGGACTATTTTGGACGAAAGGGCGAGGGAGCTCTACTGGGAAGAGCCAAGAAAAACAGAACTCACAAGGATTGCCTATATTTTTGCGCAGACAGGCAAAGCGGCATACAACGGAAAGAGTTATGCGGCCACAACGTTTTCAGAGAATAACTTTATGTTTGACCGGATTATGGAAAAGAATGATTTTTATAAAAATCAGGTGCCAACTTTACAGGGCGTAAACTATAAGATTGCAGCTTATCATGTACTTTGGCCTGTTCCTGCCAGTGCACAGCGGTTTAATACCGGAGGCAGGATCAACCAGAACAAAGGATATGCTGGTTTTGAACAAAATGTGCCTGCCCTCGACAACATACAGTAAGTTTATCATGATAAAAACGAAGGAAATGAGGTTGAATTTGCCATTTCCTTCGTTTTTATACTGCAGATCAGCGATCACGTTTGATCGCTGCTGTGGTTAATCTCCCTTTCGGGCCAGTTCAACCATCATGCTGATTTCGTCTGCAAGCTCAATCGGGCTGCCTATGTAACCTACTTCTGAAAAACGCAATACGCCATTTTTGTCAATTACCATTTTATGTGGGATAGGCCCTACACCGAAGCTTTTTGACAACCTGGAATCCGCATCAAAAACCAAAGTCTTCAGGTTTAAGACCAGAAGCTTTATGGATCTCGTGGGTTTTGAATTTAATGAGAATGCGAGGATGAAGGGATTTGCAAGTTTTAAACCTATCGTGACCGCCAAGGGCGGAGTAATGAAAGTTGCATTTAACGAATTATCCGTTCCGCAACACTTTTCATTCCCCTTAAAGAGTTTCAGGTGTGTAGTTACAGTCAGTTTGTCTGTATTTAGTCTGACTGAGGACTTGATGTTGAGTCATGCGAAAAATGAAAGTTTTGAGCTAAATAAGCACACGAAGGTTGTGCCGGCACAGACTTTTAATTTTGATGTCCCTCCTGGTTGTCTCTCTTTAATCAGAATGGCCCTGGAATTCTTTGTGGTAGCGAAATCTGGCTGGAAAGCCGTTACCGATGCAAAGGCAAATCCCTCAGTCATCTGTGGAGCGCTGTATACTTCGGGTGTTTTCAAGAAGGGTACATTTGCAAATTGGACCAGCCAGAAAAATTTTAAGATGGCTTAGTGAGCAAAAGAGCCTGGGCTTTGCATTCGTCACAGGCTCTTCTTATTATCCAACAACCCACTGGAATAATGCGACAAATGTCCCTGTTTCAAACTAGTATATATCCTATATTTATCCTGCTACTATCTACCTAAAAGCATGGATCTACTAAAAGACTCTTTATTCAAAGCCCTATTTGATACTGCAGTGCCCCGTGTAATTTTAAAAGCAAACGTTCCCTATTTTACAATATTAGACTATAATGAGGCATATGAACTGGCAACACACCATACAGGTACAGACATCAGAGGAAAGTCTTTATGGGAAGTATTTGATCCTGGAGTGGCAGTAGGTGAGGGTGCCACGGTATTGCCCAATGCGCTTACCCGGGCTGTTGTCAACCGCGAAACCGTATACATGCCCCCATTTCATTACGATATTTTTTCAGATACAACAGGCAGGATGGAAACCAGCTGGTGGGAACTGGAGATCGTATATATTGCTGCTACAGATAAAAATCCAGCCTGTCTGCTCACCACCACCTATAATATTACAGACAAAATTATCAGCAAGCAATCGATGAATGAAGGTCTGCTGCGTGAGCTGGACATGGGCAAAGAACTCGCTGTCATCAACGAAGAACTTTCTGCCGCCAATGAAGAGCTGGCTTCGGCGAATGAAGAGATCACGGTATCAAATGAAGAGCTGAATGCATCCAATGAAGAACTGGCGATGCTCAACGATGAACTGGGGATGATGAACGCAGAGCTGATGCATACCCAGCTCAATCTTCAGAGCCTGTACAAAGAACTGGAACAGCGGGTGGAAGAACGTACCCGCGAACTTGCGGAGAGTGAACTGCAGTTCAGGCAGCTTGCCGAATCCATTATACAGATGGTGTGGATTACCGATGAAAAAGGCATCCCGCTCTATTACAACCAGCGATGGAGCGATTTTGCAGGGCACCTCGATCCGGAACACGGAGAAGAAGACTGGTACCGCGTTTTTCATCCTGATGATGCAGATAGAGTACGTAAAGTATGGCTGCACTCACTGGAAACCGGTGAACCTTATGAACTGGAATACCGTTTAAAGAACCTCAGGGGCGAATACATCTGGATTCTTGGCCGCGCTGCGCCTTACTATGATAAGGATGGAAACATCAGCCGCTGGTTCGGGACCTGTACAGATATCCATGAGATGAAAATGGCGGAAGCAAAAAAAGACGACTTTATCAGCATTGCCAGCCATGAACTGAAAACCCCGGTTACGAGCTTGAAAGCTTCGCTGCAGTTGCTCAATAAGTACAAAAATGCCGATGATGAAAAAAAAATAATCCCTGCACTGGTGGATCAGGCCTGCAGAAGTTCTGACAGGGTGAGCCGGCTGATAGACGATCTGCTGAATGTTAGCAAACTGAACCAGGGACAGCTGCACCTGAATAAAAAATGCTTCAGGCTGGCTGATATCATTGAAGAATGCTGCAGATATGTGCAGCTGGCCGGTGAACACAGGATCGTGATCAGCGGAAATAAAGATGTAGAAGTATATGCAGATGCTGGCCGTATCGATCAGGTACTGGTCAACTTAATCAACAATGCGGTAAAATATTCAGCTGCAGATCAGGAGATCCGGGTTCACATAGAAAAAAAAGAACATACAGTTCAGGTCTCGGTAACCGATCTGGGACAGGGCATCCCACAGGCAAAGCTGCCGCATTTGTTCGACCGTTATTATAAAGTGGATGAAAAAGGAACACAGTACTCTGGCTTAGGACTTGGATTGTATATCAGTGCAGAGATTATCAGGAGACACGACGGCGAAATCGGTGTGATCAGTGAACTTGAAAGGGGAAGCACCTTCTGGTTTGCCCTGCCTTTGCAAAATACAGGAACCCAGTAATTACAGCTCTGAATTTATTGAGTTTATCGTATCTCATCATCAAAATGTTACATATTTTTAGCTAACTAATGCTACGTCTATATGTTTTTTTTCCAGAAGTTCTCTATTTTGCTATCTAATTAACAGCTAAATGAACCGCACTGAAAATTACCTGAGATTGTTTGAGCATGCGCCCATAGCTACTGCAATTCTTGCAGCAGATACGCTAAGGGTAGAGGTTGCAAATGAGGCGATGTTAAGATTATGGGGCCGCGAACCCTCGGTGATCGGAATGAATTTGCTGGATATCATGCCCGAACTGGAAGGGCAGCATTATCCTGAGATCATCAGGGAGGTGTTCAAAACAGGTCAGTTCCACCATGAAGAGGGCTCTAAGGTAACCATCAGAAAGGATGGGAAGACGGAAACGATTTATGTGGATTACAGTTATACGCGCATTGATGCCGAAGCGGATGAACCACCTGCTTTACTGATCCTGGCAACGGATACATCTGAACGTGAAACGGCTAAAGTAGCCCTGGAAGAGTCTGACCGCAATCTGCGTTCGCTCGTCATGTCTGCCCCGGTACCCATGTGTGTGTTCAAGGGACAAGAACTCAAAGCAGAGATTGTTAATGACAGCATGAAAGAGCTGTGGAATACCAACAACGGACTGAAAACAGCGGCGCTGAACCATGTATTTCATAATGGTGTCACTTATACCGAAAACGTCAATGATATACTCTACAGTTATACGCCGCTGCGCGACGGACTGGGCAGGACCTGCGGCGTAGTGCTCATCGGAAACCGGATGGATAGCTGATACTTTAACAGGCCGGTATGGAACGTAAGGTACCGAACCGGTAAAATCATCAGTTAAGCAGGCTCTCAATTTCTTCAGTGATCTTGGTTTCCATTTCTGAACCTTCAAAACCAATGGTACGGTACTGCATTTTTCCCTGCTGGTCCAGAACGGCAACAGTCTCATCAGAAATCCAAGTTTCTCTTGATGCACGCCTGATGGTATTCAGCGCATGGTTCCTGGCCAGCGTAAAAAGGTAAATCTGATACTATAATCTGCTTGATTTCACTTCCTGAGCGGCTGAATCCTTGACCAGATTAAACTATGTAGCAGCCACTCAAAAGGGCCAGACCTGAAAATCCGGAGCCATGCCCAGCCAAAAATCCATTGGAGTATCCAGATCAATACCAGCACTTCATAAATTTGATACCGCTCCAGCTGACCAAACCATCCAAATGCAAGGAATATTCCTGGCGTAATGATTCCCTGAAGCAGATATATACTGAGTGACATCTTTCCCAGCGGGATAAATAGCTTAAAGAAACGCTGTAAAGGACGGAGTTGATAGAGTAAGATCAGCAAGCTCAGGTAACCCATGGTTTGTGCCAGTCGTCTGATCTGATAAAAATCTGCAAAAGTGTTCTTTGTGATGATCATCTCGTTGAATCTGGAACTATATCTAAGGTGTAATTCGAAATAAAGCATGAGCAGTGCCATACTGATTCCTGCGGTGGCAATGACCAGGTATGTCCTGTAATCTGCCCTTCCGGTGATGAAACCAGTTTGCCACACAGCCATCCCGATAAAAAAGAATGGGAGGACATCCCACCAGGCAAAATAACCACTGACAGGGTATTCGCGTTCGTATTCCCAGCAATAACGGATAAGTTCAGGATAGGAAGCTTGAGTAATAAAGCTAACTTCTTTTTTTGCATTGCTGATTACTGTTTTTTCACTGTGCTGCTGCTGGAATTGCCGCCAGATAACGAGATCCTGTTGTTGTTCTCTGCTGAGCTGGAGGCCTTCGCTCTGCTGCCGCTGAAGTTTTTCACCTTTTGCAATGAAATCTTTTTTAGCGTATAGGGTATTTGTTTCATGGTATACTCCATACATCAGTATGAGCGTTGCTGTAAAGATCAGTGTCCGGGGAGAGAGGTTCCTGAGAGGATAAAGTACCACCGCAAACACCGCATAGGCGCAGAGTATGTCGCCCGGCCAAAGCAAAACATAAGTATTGAGTATACCGAACATGAACAGCCAAAATAGTCTTTTATAGTAGATCAGGGCAGGTTTTTGCGTAGTGTTGTGTAAGCAAAGCCGCTGCATGAACAACAGGAAACTGGTACCAAAAACCAGAGATAGTAAACCGCGGACCGGTCCTTCAAAAATGCTCATTTCTACCAGCCAGCTATAAAAGTTTGCCCCGGTGATGGATTGCTCCAGGTTCATATTTTTCTCGTACACTTCTGGCTGTGACTGACTGAGCACATTGGTAACGGTGATGCCGAGTATGGCCATTCCGCGCAGGACATCAATAAAATCTATCCTGTTTGCAGGCTCTGGAACAGTTGAAGAAAAGGTTGGTGTAGCTGACATTTGCAATTCCTGGAGTTGAAGTCAAATGTAAGCACTAAATGAATAGCTGACATCACCATTATCGGGGGTAAAATTGAGATGGAATTTAAAGCATAATCCATCAGGTGCCAGCATTCTTATCCACCTGAAAAGTAGGTATTGGCCGTTGATGAGTCAGGCTTTTTTGCTAAAAGGAAACAGCATGCGATTTTATTTTTTATTCCCGTTTTATTAAAAATAAAGCGCAAATTCGGCTCTGTATATCGTAGTTTTTAGATATTATATATCTCGTAGTTTGTCGTATATAAAATAATAACGTACTGATAATCATGCTGAAGTCGCTCTCGAAACGAAAAATCACATGGCTCAATTATCTGGATAAGCTGAAGGATAGCACGGGCCCCGAAGAACAGCTGCAACTCGTCCGCTTTCACGATTTTTTCAGGATTAGCCAGGTCGCTAATTCGTTTTTTAAACATTGTAACCCCTTCGTTTATTTGCTGGATTACAGGAAAAGTGAATACACCAGCATGTCTGAAAGTTTTGCAGGCTATCCCTCAGAAACTTTTCTCAAGGGAGGGATCGGCCATACGCTGGATATCTATCACCCTGATCACCTGAAGCTATTTGACGAAGAGATATTTCCGGAGCGGCTGCGCATTTTGTCCGGCATCCCCCTGGCAGACCATACCAGCTACCTGTTCACCTATAACCTGTGCCTGCGAAACGAAAAAGGCAAATACGAGAACTTTTTACAGCGCAATTGTTTCTTTCCGGACGGGCAGGGGAACCCGGTACTGAGCATGGGCATACTGACACCCCTGAATGACCACCGCGTAGGTACCAGGATTGTGCAGACTGTTGACAGGATCTGTATCAACGGCAGGATCGAGCAGCGGGTGATCGACAGGGCGGTGTACCATCTCAACGACGAGGATAAGATATTTTCCAGGCGTGAAAAAGAAATCCTGCACTGGATGGCCGATGGCTTCAGCAGCAAAATGATCGCCGGAAAGCTGCACATCAGTGAACATACCGTCAACAATCACCGCCGGAGCATGCAGGACAAGAGCAATATGCCAAATGCCATTGCCCTCGTAAGTTTTGCCATCAGAAAAGAAATTATATGATAAAATATATCAATTGATATCCAGCATATATAAAATAATACAATAGCAACTTCTTGTCATTTTTTTATTAAAAATTTTATCTACATTTATTCGTAAATAACTGAAGATCATGTATAAAACGCTCTCAATCAACGCGGTCACCAGGTTAGATTATCCGGAATCAGGAGATTTTAACAATGATATTGCCGAGATCTTTGAGATTTCCGGTGATGATCAGCCAGGTCTGAAGGGTGCTCATGCTGTACCATTTATATTACTTCAGGACCTGGAAAAACTCTTTTCAAAAAGGGAGAGGGAAGTGTTGTTATGGATGGCAGAAGGCCTGAGCAGCAAGATGATCGCTGGTAAACTGAACATCAGTGAGCATACAGTAATCAACCACCGCAGGAGCATGCAGGAGAAGAGCAATAAGCCAAATGCTACCGCACTGGTGAGTTTTGCGATCAGAAATGGGATCATTTGAACGTCTTTTGTGGGGTGTTAAAGTAATTTTCTAATTTCTAGGATTATACACAATTCCTCAGTATTTTAGACGATGTAAATAACCTAACCATTTTGTTGTATTGCGCGCTCTTTTATCCATTCTACCCAGGTACTTAAGATTTTTTGAGGAATTATTAAATTCCCTTACCATTGCAGTGTTGCTGCTCACAGCAATGTATTTCTGGTCTAACCTGCCCCTTAATTTTATCATGGAGGAGACCTTTACAAAGGCTACTGTAAAAATTGCCGATGTATTTGGCCGTCAGGCCCCTGTGCCCTACGGGATGGATGATGTGATGTTTATCAATGTGTCGCACAGCAGTGCGATCGTGGAAGATCAGGAGGGCACGCATGTGATTGCTGACCGTGCAAAACTGGATACCCTGCTACAGCTGCTGCAAAAGCAGGGGAACCCGAACCAGATTATAGTATGCGATCTGTATTTTGACATCACTTCTGCAGATGACTGGAAGCTGCAATCATCTATGTCTGCTTTTCCAAACCTGCTTTCTACGGTAAAAACCAACTGGTTTGGTGATATCTCGCCCAATGTGCTCCGTGCCGGGGCCAGCGGGACTACTGGTTTCAGGCCCCCGAGAACCCCCTTCATGATCTTCTCCAATTCTATGGTGAAATTTCATTTGACGGATCACGACTGTGTAAAAACAATTCCTGTATTGATGTACGAGCGGCTCAACCACCTGCAGGCAGCCTGTTTGGGTGATGCCCTGATGATCGGTGACGACTGGTTTTTTAACACCATACTGATCAATGAAGAACTTGGCAGGGGCATACCCAAGGCCGTTTATGAAGACCAGGTGCTCAGGATACAGGATGTGATCAGCGAGGGTAAAAAGAACCAGGCCGACTTTGCTGCCCGGCTGCAGCGCAAGAAGTTTATCATGATTGGTGATTTTGAAAACGAAAAGCACCATACTACGTTTGGCGACAAGCCGGGAACAATGGTTTTGTTCGATATCTTTTTATCACTTCAGCAGAAAGAAAATATGATCAGTGCAGGTTGGTTGTTTTTGACAGTAACTTTCCTCACCTTGTTGATCTACAACAGGTTCTATCATTTCAACTTCCTTAAAAAGTATACCATCTGGCTGGATGAGCAAACCACAGTGCTGGGGTTTAAAGCACTGCCGGCAATCGACTGGATACTGTTTTACCTGATGATATTGTGTTCTGCCGTATTTTTCCATGTATACATGGAGTTTGTTTCAGGAATACTGTTCCTCGCAACGATCGCCTGGACGCGTATATATATGAAAGCACGGTATGTGAAGCTACAGCAATTTAAAAGAAGCGGCAGGAGATGGAGTGCCAGGGCGCTGTTTACCTTTCTGTTTATCAAACCGGGCTTCAACAATGAAAGGGGTTAACCCTCTTTTGTTTTCAATCAGCTGTCTGCACAAGCCTCAGCAAAGAATATCCTGTAATATCTGATGTGCTGTGTGTTAAAAAAGATAACAGGCAGAGGTTTTTTGTTCGTCGGATCACTGGTGTTTGATAAAAAGCAAACAAATAGAGAATAATCGTTGTTATTCATCATAAGCTCAACACTTAGACAAAATACACTTGCTTTGATGACTAATAGTCAGGTAGTTCACACTAATTTTCAATGCTGTTGCTTTTCCCTTCTGCCATCTTTATCAACTCAATAACACGTATTTGCTACCTAAATCAAGCTTTGCCTGTGACAGGGATTTTTGTGTTGGCATTTTCATTGTAAATATTCAATGGTGAAACATGCAAACATAATTGCTACGCTCACATTAATTGATTAAACCTACGCTGCTCCTATGATTTCCAAGGTGAGAAAGATTCCGATACTGAGATATGCTTTGATAGTTTCATTGATTGTAGTGTTATTTATAAGCGCTTTTTACCTTTACATCTATTACCGAAGAGCTGAGAGTGTCAGATACAATGTTCATCAGATGATCCTGGCACGTGAAAGTGCCGCGATGATAGACAACTGCCTGATCAGCCTTTACAGTGCCGAGAACAACAGCAGGCTGTATGGATTAACTTCAGACAATAAATATTTCAATCAGTTTTCTGCAGATATCAATTTCGTCAACCAAATGGTTGCACAGTTAGATATGAAGGATCAGCCTCTGGCTGCAGACAGCAACCTGAAGCACCTGATTATTGAAAAAAAGGCCAGGACTGCAAGTTATACCAAATTAAAAATGCTGACGGACAGTTTGGTAAACTCTGCCGGTAAGATGAACATGATGATAGAAAAGGCCGCTGCGACCCCGATAGTGGTGCCGGTGATCAACAAGTATATCAGTGAAGTGAAGATTGACACGGTAAAGCCGAAAGCCGTACCAAAGAAAAAGTTTTTCGCACGCATCTTTGATGCATTTTCGGCAAAAAAATCCAATGCGGTTTCACAGGACAGGCAAAGAAAATCCCGTACCGTAATCAAAAAAAGAATAGCAACCCGTGTAGAGAGCCGGGCGATTATTCCAAAGGATGCACTGGTATCGCGCAAACATTTTCAGGAAATTTATCAGGCAAACCGTGAACTCAGGGATACTGAGCAGGTGATCCTGAAAATAAATACCCATCTGATCAGTCAAATCATCACGAGCCTCAAAAAATATAAGGAAGCAGAGCAGAAACAGATAGCAGATGGTAAAAATGAACTCAACAGCAGCCTTCAGGATGTGATGCTTAGGTTTAAAAGCTTATCAGGGATGGTTTTTATCTTCCTGATTGTCATGGTGATCGTCATCCTGTACAATATCTGGAAGATCTTCAGAAATGAGGAGGATCTCATTAATTACAGTGTAGACGCAGAGCAATATGCGCTTTCTAAAAGTGCTTTCCTGGCCAGTATGAGCCACGAGATCCGTACACCGCTCAACTCAGTAATCGGGTTTTCCGAGCAGCTGAGCCAGAGCCAGCTGAATGCCAGCCAGAGAGAACAGCTTCAGGCGATCAGCAGTTCTTCACGGTTATTACTGGATGTGGTGAATGAAATTCTGGACTTTTCTAAGTTTGAAACCGGAAAAATGAGCTTTGATAATGCTCCCTTTGTTCCCCTTGATTCCCTGGAAGATGTCTTCCTCAGCTTACGCCCGCAGGCTGAACATAAAGGCATACAGCTGGAGAAAGAATTGCAGCTGGATGAGGGCTTTTGCCTGAAAGGAGATGCTTTCAGACTGAAACAGGTAGTCATCAACCTGATGAACAATGCCATCAAGTTTACTACAGAAGGGAAAGTAGTGCTCAGGGCATTTGTCAGTATGGGCAGTAAGGGTATGAAGATTTTGCATGTATCGGTTCAGGATAGCGGACTGGGCATCAGCAAAGAAAATATTCCGCTGATCTTTGGAGAGTTTGCACAGATTGTATCTGCACAGCAAAAAGCGTCTCAAAAGGGTACGGGCCTGGGGCTGGCGATTTCCAGGAAAATCGTTGAACTGCAGGGCGGCTCCATTTCCGTAACCAGTGAGCTGAATAAAGGATCAATATTTTCATTCAAGATTCCTTTTGAAACGGCAGACGCGGTTGCCTGTAAGAAAAAAGCTTTGCCAGATCACCCTGTTGCACAGGAGCTTTTATATGGCAAACATATCCTGGTAGCAGAAGACAACCGGTTAAATGTCCTTTTGCTCAGTACCATACTAAAGAAATGGAACCTGACATTCGATGTGGCAGAGGATGGCATTCAGGCCTTTTCATTGTTTGAAGAAAATGACTATGATCTGGTACTTACGGATATAGAAATGCCAGAAATGGGAGGGGTAGAACTTTCCAGGCAGATCAGAAATTATCACCATATAGGTAAATCACTGACCCCGGTACTGGCGCTTACGGCCAACGCGCTGAAGGAAGACCGGGATAACTATATGAAAGCCCGTATGAACGGCGTGATCCTGAAGCCTTTTACAGAACAAAACCTTCTGGATACGATTACAGAGGTGTTGAAAGACCCCTTTCTGGAACCGGAAAGAAGTTAAACAAGCTCAACTGATCGATGAAGCCGTAGAAACGTAAAACTTTTTACGGCTTTTTTAGCTTTAATAGAAAAATCATTCGTCATGGGTTTATCCAAATACGTTGCCAAGCGCGATTTCAGCAAAACTGCAGAGCCAAAAGCCGGAAAAAGCAAAGACAAAAACAAGTTACTTTTTGTGATACAGAAGCATGATGCGTCAAGGCTGCATTACGATTTCAGGCTGGAAATGGAGGGCGTGCTTAAAAGCTGGGCAGTGCCAAAGGGGCCATCCACCAATCCGAAAATGAAGCGGCTGGCCATGATGGTGGAAGACCATCCATTTGATTACCGCAGTTTTGAAGGGACAATCCCTAAAGGTGAATATGGTGGGGGGACGGTGATCGTGTGGGATGAAGGGACTTATGAGCCTATCGAAGAGATCAAAGGGAAAAAGGCACAGGAAAAACATCTGCTGAAGCAGCTGGAATCAGGCTCACTGAAGATCAAACTGCATGGAGAAAAGCTTGAAGGTGAGTTTGCACTGGTAAAAACCCATGGTATGGGCGAAAATGCCTGGCTGATGATCAAACATAATGATGATTATGCCTCAGCTAAAGATATTACTAAAAAAGGAGCGTCTGTCTTATCAGGGAAGACGATTGAGGACGTTGAAAAAAGCAGTGATGCAGTTTGGAAAGATGGGCGGGAGCAGCAGCTAAAGAAAGGTAAATCGGCCACTGCTGTTAAAGATAAGAAAGGTAAAGCGTCCGCTGCTGTTGCAGATAAGAAAGGTAAAGCGGCCGCTGCCGTTGTTGATGAGGCAGATACTGCCGCTGTGCTGAAGAAAATTTCAACATCAAAAATACCGATAGGAATGAAACCCATGCTGGCCACGCTGGTAAACAAGCCTTTTGATGATCCGGGTTGGACGTATGAAGTAAAATGGGACGGCTACAGGGCTTTAGGATTTATCCGAAAAGGCGATGTTGAGCTGCTCTCCCGCAATAACAAAAGCTTCAATGAGAAATTTTACCCGATTTATGACCTGCTGAAAAAATGGAAGATCGACGCTGTTTTAGACGGCGAGATCCTGGTGCTGGATGAAAAAGGGGTTTCAAACTTCGGGAAGTTACAGAACTGGCGCAGCGAGGCAGATGGAGATCTCGCTTTTTACGTGTTCGACCTGCTCTGGTATAATGGCAAGAGCCTGATGGATCTTCCACTTGAGCAGCGGCAGACGATACTGAGCGAAGTTTTGCCGGTAGATGATGACAGGATTCGTTTGAGCAAAGTATTTAAGGCCAGCGGTATAGAGTTCTTTGCTGCCGCAAAGAAGATGGGCCTTGAAGGGATTATCGCAAAAAAATCTGACAGTATATACCAGGCTGATTACCGTTCTAAGGAATGGCTGAAGATAAAGATCAGTAAACGCCAGGAAGTAGTTATTGCCGGCTATACTAAAAATGAAGATACTGCGAAACAGTTTAGCTCACTTTTGCTGGGCGTATATGAGGAAGGCGCATTACACTACGTGGGCAAGGTAGGAACGGGGTTTTCTGATGCCTTACAGAAAGATATGATCAAACAGTTTAAGCCTTTAATGATAGATGAAAGTCCTTTTGAAAGCTTGCCGGATGTCAATAAACCTTCCCGTTTCCGTCCCCATCCGCCAAAGGCGAAAGCCATATGGCTTAAGCCCCAGCTGGTTTGTGAGGTAGCATTTACAGAGGTGACCAGTGATGGTGTTTTCCGTCATCCTTCATTTCAGGGCATGCGGACAGACAAGGAGGCAAAAGAAGTGATCAGAGAAAAGGCAGCACCAACAGTTGCCGTGATTGAAGAAGTTGAGGCAGGACTGGAAGATGCCGCAGAAGAAATTAATGATACTCATGATATGGTGGCACCTGTAAAAGATAAGGGAAAGAGAACCCTGCTCAATCCCAAAGATGAAACCCAGCTGAGAAAATTAAAGGGACATGAGCTCAAATTTACCCACTTGAGCAAGATTTACTGGCCTGAGGACAAGGTGTCCAAACGTGATATGTTCAATTATTATTATCAGATAGCTGAATATATGATCCCCTATATCAAAGACAGGCCAATGTCGCTCAACCGTTTTCCGAATGGTATTCACGGCGCCAGTTTTTACCAGAAGGATGTTAAGGGCAAGGCGCCGGACTGGGTAAAGACCTTTCCTTACACTAACGGCGAGGGAGAACATAAAGAATATCTTGTAGGCACTGATGAAGCGAGTTTACTGTGGATGGCTTCGCTGGGCTGTATAGAGATGAACCCCTGGTTCAGCCGCGTGCAGTCAGAGGATCGCCCGGATTACTGTGTCATTGATCTCGATCCGGACAAGAATACCTTCAACCAGGTCATTGAGGCAGCACTGGAAGTAAAAAAAGTACTTGATGCATTGGATGTGCCTTCTTTCTGTAAAACATCAGGTTCCACAGGCATGCATATTTACATCCCGATGCACGCAAAATACACCTATGATCAGTCGCAGATGTTCGCAAGGATTATTGTCAACCTTGTTCATGAGCAATTGCCGGATTTCACTACACTGGAAAGGTCTATTGCCGATCGTAAGGGAAAAATGTATCTTGATTTTCTGCAGAACCGGCCGGGTGCAACGATTGCCGGCCCTTATTCCCTTCGCCCGAAAATTGGTGCGACCGTATCTATGCCCCTGCACTGGGACGAAGTAAAACCGGGACTAAAGATGCAGGATTTTACCATCTTTAATGCCGTGGAACGGGTAAGGGCAGAAGGGGATTTGTTTAAAGGTGTTCTGGGGAAGGGTATTGACCTGGAAAAAGTGATCAAAAAGTCTAAAAGTATATTCGGTTAAGACCTGCAGCAGCAGTAAAAATGTCTGATCTTGATATCAATATATAAAGATCAGACATTTCCGGAAGCCCGTTAGTAGGTAGGCTCATCGTAAATTTTTCTTTCCGCGATGAAGTCATCTTTCATCCGTTTGGCTTCTTCAGCCCATTTAGGAGCATTTTCCTTCAGGTCATCAACAATTGATTTTCCATTGATATCTTTTTTCGTTACGTACTTAATCACACCGTAAACTGCGGCGCCGATTATTGCTGTTTTTAACAATCCCATAGTTCTATCTTTTTGTGGTTTAGTGAATAACACGATAACGGTTAAAATGTTCAGTTTATTATTTTAACTTTTTAACAAGCATGTTAAAGTCGAATCCCACCACAGGGATGCGTTTCCACTTTCCTTCTTTAAATTCATATGAACCACCATTAAACAGCCCGATGGCAAAATGGGGATTGGCATTATGAACTGTCTCCAACCATTCTATACTTACCAGCAGGTCTTTCTTAACCTGGATATGGAAAGGTGCAAGGTCAACGTTTACCCGGTTTTTACCTTTGGGAATGGCAGCAATGATATCCTGCTTTACAAAATTCTCGCCAGACATTATACCGTTAAACTCATATACATTCACCTTAAACTTCGGATTGTCCGGACCATTATATTCTACTGAAAAGGAGAGGTTCAATAATTCCACAGGCTTTTTGCCCGCTTTCATTTTAATGCCAATCTGGTTTCCTTTGATCACAGAGGACGTACTGTTGGATGAGCCGGTTCTCGCTTTATTGCCAATAAGCCTCGTCTTATCCTGTGCTTTTAGTGCAGGCATGTTCAGGGAAATGATAATTAAGAGTAAGCTGAGGATTCTAGTTCCCTGATAAATTTTGATCATGTTTTAAGTATTTTAATGGTGTAATTATAAAGATGACGACAGAAGGCTAAAAACAGTTGCATGCAAATTTATTTATTTTCTATCTGTTAAAAGTACCGGTTATAACGAAATGTCACCATCATATCATCCAATTACGAAATATCGTGACTTTTAAAAGGGATTTGTATTGATAATGTTCTGATATATAGCATGTTATATGTGTGGCACAAATCTTGTCTTTCCTGTTAAAAATATAGATCTATGAACTGTCTTATCGTTGACGACAATCCCATAGCCAGGGCTACCTTATGTGAACTGAGCGCACAACTGGATACGATCATTATCAGTGCCGAATGTTCCAATGCCATGGAAGCGTACAATTACCTGCAGGAAAATGCGGTGGACCTGATTTTTCTTGACATTGAGATGCCGGGCATGAGCGGGCTTGAACTCATCAGGAACCTGGGGCAACTGCGGCCGGTGATTATATTCACTACCTGCAAAAAAGATTATGCCGTAGAAGCATTTGAACTCGATGTTGCGGATTATCTGATTAAACCATTGCGCCCCGCAAGGTTCATACAGGCCATCAACAGGGCGAAAGAAATCCTGGCAGGACAGAAATACGAATCTAAACGGGACAATGACGACTTCATCTTTATCAGGGATACCAATGTGGTGCGCCGCCTGAAACTTGACGATATTCTTTTTGCGGAGGCCATGGGCGATTATGTGAAATTATACACGCAGGAAAAACTGTACGCCATCCATACCAAACTCAAAACCGTGGAAGAGAGATTGCCTTCGTGTAATTTCCTAAGGGTACACCGTTCATATATCGTTGCCCTCAATAAAATCGATGCCTTCCGCGACGGGGCACTACAGATCGGAAGCAAATACCTTCCTGTCACTGACACTTACAGAAAGATATTAAATGAGCGTATGAATATACTTTAACTGATCAAAACAATTTAAATGAGCGACCTGGACAGAATAAACATCAAACAGTTTATTGCACTGATCACTTCTATGTTTGTTTCAGTGATCATACTGCTTGCTTTCATCCGCTATCAGTCGGCTGCTGACAGGATCATCGGCGGCCTGATCGCCCTCATCAGTGGTGTACAGCTGTGGATGGTGATCACACGCCTTAAAAGAAAGAATAAACTGATCGGGCAACTGGATGCCTCAGAGAAAAGGTCCGTCAAAGCGGCGCTGATCAAGGAGAACTTTATGGCCAATATGAGCCATGAGATACGTACGCCTCTCAATGCGATCCTCGGCTTTACCCATCTGCTCAGTATGCGGAAACTGGAGGCCGAGCCGGAAGAATTTGTGCGGGCCATTCAGAAAGCCGGAGAAAGCCTGCTGGCAATTATCAACGATATTCTTGACCTGTCAAAGATCGAGGCAGGAATGATGCGGATTGAAAAGACACCTTTCAGTGTGAGGGGCCTTTTTCATTCCGTAAAGACCCTGTTTTTTGAACGTATCAGAGAGAAGAGGCTGGAAATCAAACTTGACATCGATGAGGATGTACCGGATACCCTCATCGGGGATGCCACCCGGCTTACACAGATCCTGGTCAACCTGATTGGAAATGCGGTGAAATTTACGGAGCGGGGGTTTGTCCTGGTAAGGGTATACACTATAAAGATAGATAACCATGCGAACCGCGTTGAATTGGGCTGTTCTGTCTGTGATACCGGAATAGGTATATCAAAAGCAAATATAGGGGGCATCTTCGACCGCTTTCAGCAGGCGGAGGATTCTACCACGCGCAATTATGGTGGCACCGGACTCGGCCTGTCTATTGTTAAAGACCTGCTCGTTTTATTAAAAGGCACTATAGAGGTAGAAAGTTCGCCCGGAAAAGGCACCGCATTTCATTTCTCTATTCCTTACCTCCTTTCATCCCCGCAGGTAAATGATGTTCAGCAGACAGCAGATGACCTGCCTCAAAGTTACCGTCCGGGAGCTATAGCGATATTGGTAGTAGACGATAATCAGATGAACCAGAACCTGATGAAGCACCTGTTAAAAGGATGGAACCTTTCATTTGATATCGCAGGTAACGGCGCGGAGGCACTTGCATTGCTGAAGGACAGGACGTATGATGTGGTGTTAATGGACATCCAGATGCCTGGAATGGATGGATATGAAACCACGCAGCGCATCAGGAAGCAGTTAAAACTGGATGTCCCTGTCATTGCCATGACTGCCCACGCAATGGCAGGGGAGCGTGAAAAATGTCTGAGTTTTGGAATGAACGATTACCTGCCAAAACCAATTAATGAACGCCAGTTATATGCGTATATCTCCCGATTTGCGCAGCTCGATCAGGAAAACAGATCAAATGATAGCGTAGAGGCAGCGCAGGAGTTACTTTATGCGTATATAGATCTGAGCTATATGAAAGAGATCAGCAGGGGCAATATCCAATATGAAAAACAGGTCACCGCGCAGTTTCTGGAATTGATTCCCCAGGCCCTCGCCGGGATTGATAAGGCGCTGCTGAATAATGATTTTACTGCAGTCGGCCCTATTGCCCACGACCTGAAAACCAGTATGTCCATCATGGGGATGACCGATGAAATGGAGCGGATACTGGATCAGCTGGAATATGGGAAAGAGAAGCAGGAGCTGATCAGGCATGCAGCCCTGTTAAAAATGCATTGCAACATGGCCATGCAGGAAGCGGCCCATTATTACCAATTTTTAAATTCTAATCACTCTCGGCTATGATGATCTCACCAAAAAAATCCCGAAGCACAGAACAGCTTGTTACACTGATTACCATGTGGCTGGCAGCAGCAGGAGCTGTTATATTACAGCTATGCAGTTTGCTGTACTAAAAAAATTATGTAAAAACTGCTCCTAATTATGTAATGATTGAAGTATCAAAACAGGTATTTTTGTTTGATCAATTATACAATTATGAAAAGATTAATTTTAGCTGTTGCCATCATCGCAACGATATGCAGCCAATCAGGTTTTGCGCAGGATAACAAAAAAGAATCCTTACTGGCTTCCTATTATGATATCAAGAATGCTTTGGTCAGCTCTGACGCGGCTACTGCCTCTGGTAAAGCGGGAGAATTTCTGAAAGGGATCAGCAGCACTGATGCAAAAACATTTTCCGGAACAGCAGATTTTAAAAGCGTTCAGGCAAAATTAAGCAAAGATGCCCGTCAGATTGCTGAAAGTAAAGACCTGGCGAAACAACGCGAATATTTTGCTGATTTCTCTGTCAGTTTCTTTAAGCTGGCAAAGGCAGAAAAGCTTTCTGCAGCACCAGTCTATTATCAGTATTGCCCGATGAAAAAGGCCTATTGGTTATCTGCAAGCAAAGATGTCAAAAATCCTTACTACGGAAAACAGATGCTGACCTGCGGCAGGGTAGAAGAAACCATATAAAAAACAGCCTTTAAAGCCCCGGTATCTAATTTCAATAGCTACCGGGGCTTTTTCATTTGTCAGCATGGTGAAATTTCACAAATAAATAGTTATTTTCTGAACACCATTCAGTATGTTTGCGGTGTACATATCCGGTTAAAGGAATATGGCCTGCAATTATGGGGATATCTGAAAGAAAAGAACGGGAAAAACTTGACAAGAAGCAGCTGATCAGATCGGCGGCGATGAAGATGTTCCTGGAAGACGGATATGCAAAAACCTCTATCCGCAATATTGCCGATGCCATTGAATATAGCCCGGGCACAATTTATCTGTATTACAAAGATAAGGATGAACTGCTGTACGAAGTGCAGAAGGACGCCTATGGAAAACTGCTGGCAGAATTTAAAGCCAAAGCGAAACACAAAGACCCGGTTAAAAGGTTAATGCAGATAGGCAAAACCTATGTAGCATTCGGACAGGCCAACCCGGAACTGTATGACCTCATGTTTATTATCCGGGCACCGATGAACGTGGATGAAGAGCTGCACCAGGATAATGGAGCAGACTCATTTGATTACCTGGTAAGCTGCCTGAAGGAGTGTATTGACAAAGACCTGCTGAGGGTAACAGATGTAGAACTTTGTGCCCTGCAAACCTGGGCTGTTGCGCATGGGCTGGTTTCGCTTGACCTGCGCTGCCGTCTCAAAGTAATGGGAGATCAGAAAGACCTGCCAAAGGTATTGAACACAGCAATTGAGTCCTATGTTAAACTATTGATCAAATAGTTTTTTTTGTAACAATACTGAACACTGTTTAGTCTATATACATAGTACAAGAACAAATGTGTGTTCATGCCGATATTTTACTGCCATATTACCATATAACCCTACTTAACAATTACATGCTTTTAAAATTCAATCCTTTTTTCGTTGCCTTACTACTAAACACTGTTTATTATGTACACATCATTTATTAAAGTCTCACTGTTATTGCTCGGCATCAGCTGCCTGAGCCTCCCCGGAGCCGTCGCACAGTCTGGCCCCGGGCAAATTGACGGTTATATCGCCACTGCTTTTGCCAGCAACCAGGGTTTAAAGCAGCAGCAGTTTGACCTGGACAGGTCCCTCGCTGCACTCAAAGAAGCCCAGGCCCTGTACCTGCCCACGGTAAGCGTAATGGGCAGCTATACGAAATCCTCAGGCGGACGGACCATTGATGTTCCCCTGGGAGACCTGCTAAATCCGGTTTATACGCAGCTGAACCAGCTTACGGGGGCCAAATATCCCATGCTGCAAAATCAGGAGTTTCTGCTGAACCCTGACAATTTTTACGACGCCAAAGTGCGCACTTCATTGCCGCTGATCAACGCAGAGATCAGGTACAACAAACTGATCAAACAACAGCTGATCACCAGCCAGCAGGCAGCGGTAAATGTTTACAAACGTGCTTTGGTCAGAGACATTAAAACAGCATATTTTCGTTATTACCAGTCCCTACAGGGCATATCGGTTTACAACAGCGCACTGCTGCTGATCAAAGAGAATATCCGTGAAAACGAAAGTATGCTGCGGAACGGCATACGGAACGGAACGGCACTGCTGCGCGCGAAGACCGAACAGGAAAAAAACAATGCAGCGCTGATCCAGGCTCAGCGGAACACACAGAATGCACGTTCATACTTTAACTTCCTGCTGAACCGCCCATTAACAGATTCTATCTATACTGAAAGCATTGCCAGGGATGTAGTGCTGGTCTCACCTGATACCACTGCGGGGGTAAAGGGCAGGGAAGAACTCAAACAGCTGCAAACCCTTCAGCAGGTATATTCGCTGAACGAGAAAATGCAGAAATCCGGCATTATCCCCAAACTGAGCAACTTTGTTGATCTCGGGTCGCAGGGCTTTGATTTCAATGTGAACAGTAAAACCCGCTATTATTTATGGGGAGTTAACCTCCAGTGGGATGTTTTTACCGGAGGACAGCGTAAATACCGTGCACAGCAATCCCGTGCCAGCCTCAATGCCGCTACGGCGCAGCTCGACCAAACGCAGCAGTCCCTGATGTTACAGCTGGACCAGTCGTACAACAACTACCAATCTGCCAAAGCTGCCTATAAAAGTGCCTCGTCGCAACTCAGTTTTTCCCTCAAATATTACAATGACCAGCTCAAGGCTTACCGTGCCGGGCAGCTGCTTTACCTGGAACTGATTGATGCCGAAAACCAACTGACCAGCGCAAGGCTCCAGCTGGCAGATGCACAGGCCAGTTTACAGATTACATTGGCCGAGCTGGAACGCGGCCAAGCTACTTACCCGATCAATAACCCCAACTAACATGAAACCCTCATCCATTCTTCACATACGAAAAGTAATGAAACATATCCCTTATTTAACCCTAACGCTGTGTGTGCCGCTATTGTATGCATGCAGCAGCCCCGTAGAGCCTGTAAGCTTAGCTTCAGACACTATCCCTGTACAGGTGATGCCACTGCAACAGCAGCATAATCATGCCTCAATGGCTGTTTCTGGTCAGTTTACCACTGATGATGAAGTGATGCTCTCTTTTAAAACAGGTGGTATCATCAGCAGCCTGAAGGTCAAAGAAGGCGATCGTGTAAAAAAGGGGCAGCTGCTGGCTACACTGAACCCTACAGAGATCAATGCGCAGGTGCAGCAGGCCCGGCTGGCGGTGGAGAAAGCCCAGCGTGATTATCAGCGTACGCAGAACCTCTATAAAGATAGTGTAGCCACACTTGAGCAGCTGCAGAACAGCAAAACAACACTGCAGCAGAGCCAGCAGCAAATGAGCATGGCCAGCTTTAACCGCCAGTATTCAGAGATACATGCCCCTGAAGACGGATATATTTTGAGCAAGCTCGCCAATACCGGGCAGCAGGTAACCGCCGGCACCCCCATCCTGAAAACCAATGGTGCAGCATCCGGTAAATGGATGCTGAGGGTAGGCATCAGCGATTATGAATGGGCAGTGCTGAAGCTGAACGACCGGGCTAAGATCCAGACTTCCTCTTTACCGGGCCAGACTTTCGAAGGGCGGGTGAGCAGGAAATCGGAAGGGATTGATGCCGCAACGGGAACTTTTTCTGCAGATATCAGCTTTATCGGTATAAAACCGAAGGCTATCGCTGCAGGGATGTTTGGCAAGGCTACCATCGAGCCCTCTCAGAAAATTGAGGGGAGCAGCAGCTGGCAGATCCCTTATGAAGCTTTACTGGACGGGGATGGCAACAGCGGTTATGTATTTGTGACCAACGACCGTAAAACGGCTAGGAAGCTGAAAGTAACCATCAGCGGCATTGATAAAAATACAGTAACGGTTAGCCATGGCCTTGAAAATGCCACCGCACTGATCATTTCAGGTTCGGCATACCTTACAGACCAGAGCCCGGTTGTTGTTCAATCCTCTAAAACTGCTGCAAAATGAAGATATCAGATTACGCCGTAAAAAACGGCCAGTTTACATTGGTGATCTTTGTAATGATCATCGTGCTGGGGATCACAACGATGCTGAACATGCCACGGTCTGAAGACCCCGAAATGCATGCCCCGTTTTATACGGTGATCATCAATTATCCTGGCACCAGCCCCAGGGATATAGAAGACCGCGTGGTTACGCCACTGGAAAAAACCATTTCTGGTTTGGATGACATCAAAAGGGTACGTACCAGTATTGCCAATGGTGTAGCCGTTATCCGTGTGGAGTATACCTATGGCAGCAATATAGATTCGAAATACCAGGAGATCGTGCGCGAGGTGAACAGTAAACGCCCGGAACTCCCGGCAGATATTGCGGGCATAGAAATCCAGAAACAGCAGCCATCAGACGTAAATGTACTGCAGGTGGCCCTGGTGTCTGAAAATGCGGCAAGAAGCCGGATGCAGTACTATGCCGAAAGACTGCAGGACGATCTGGAAAGGATTTCCTCGCTGAAGCAGGTAACGATTTTTGGTTTACCGGGGCAGCAGGTCCGCGTAGAACTGGACCTGGAGAAGATGGCCCAGATGCATCTGCCGGTAACGGCCATTACCAGCAGCTTGCAGAGTGAAATGGCCAGCATCCCGGGAGGCAGCATTGATGCCGGGAAGCAAACATTTAACATCAAATCCAATGATTACAGGACCCTGGATGCGGTAAACAATACCATAGTTTACTCTGCCGGAGGGAAAAATATCCTGCTGAAAAATATTGCCAGGGTATATTACGGATATGGTGAGGAACATCATATTGCCCGTTTAAACGGCCACCGTGCCGTATTCGTTGCAGCAGCCCAAAAAGAAAAGGAAAACATCAGTAAAACGCAGGTGGCCTACAAGGAGACACTCGCCAGCTTTAAAAAACAGCTGCCGGCCAATATAGACCTGGTGCAGAATTTTGACCAGGCTGATAATGTAAACAGGCGTTTGACAGGTTTGGGACATGATTTTATCATTGCCATTTTGCTGGTTGCCATCACATTGCTTCCGCTTGGTTTGCGTCCGGCGGTGATTGTGATGATTTCAATTCCGCTCTCGCTGGCCATAGGGATTGTGTTGCTGCAATTATTTGGGTTTAACCTTAACCAGCTGAGCATCGTTGGGCTGGTGGTGGCCCTCGGCTTACTGGTGGATGACAGCATCGTGGTGGTAGAAAATATTGAACGCTGGATGCTCGAAGGGCACAGCAGGCTGGAAGCTACGTTAAAGGCTACCAGTCAGATCGGTATGGCGGTTGTGGGCTGTACGGTTGTGCTGATCATCGCATTTATGCCGCTGGTATTTTTACCTGAAGGATCGGGTGACTTTATCAGGTGCCTGCCGCTGGCCGTGATTTTCTGTGTACTGGCATCGATGTTTGTTTCTTTAACGATTATACCCTTTTTATCCAGCCGTCTCTTAAAGAACCATGCAGGAAATCCTGAAGGCAATTTCCTGATGAGGGGACTAAAGAAACTCATCCACGGCAGTTATGCGCGCTTACTGGATAAGGCTTTACAAAAACCATTTCTCACCATTGGCGTGGCAGTGGTATTGTTTTCTGCATCCATCTACCTGTTTGGTGTGATAGGCTTCAGTTTATTCCCCGCCTCGGAGAAACCGCAGTTCCTGATCAATATCACTACGCCGAGCCAGTCTAACCTTCCTTATACTGATTCGGTTACCAGGGCAATTGAGCAGGAGCTGAAGAAAGAGCCCAAGATTAAATATTATGCGGTAAATGTTGGAAGAGGAAATCCCCGCATTTACTATAATGTGGTCCCGGAAAACAACCGTGATGATTATGCACAGTTCTTTGTGCAGCTTGACGAGGACACCAGTCCGGATGAAAAACTGGCACTGATCCAGCAGCTTCAGCAACGCTGGGCACATTATCCCGGGGCAAAGGTAGAGGTGAAGAACTTTGAACAGGGCCCGCTGGTGATTGCACCTGTAGAAGTACGTGTATTTGGAGATAACCTGGATACCCTGCGCGCATTGTCGCTGAAAGTAGAACAAATGCTGCACCAGGTGCCCGGCACGATGTATATCAATAACCCGGTTAAACTGCTCAAGAGCGATATCCGCATTGCGGTAAACAAGGAAAAGGCACAGCAGCTGGGGGTATCTACAGTAAATATTGACCAGGTAGCCAGGCTGTCTGTTACCGGCCTTAACATGGGCACTTTTTATAACAATGACAACAAATACGGCTACACGGTATTGCTTACCCGAATGAAAGAAGGCAGGCCAAGCCTGGATGCTTTCCGCAACCTCTATGTGAACAATGCAGAGGGAAAAGCACTGCCATTGAGCCAGCTGGCAGAGCTAAAGCTTGAATCCTCGCCCGCTATTATCAACCATCAGGAGAAGAAACGTGTAGTTTCTTTACAAGCCAATCTGCAAAAAGGCTATCTCGCCAGCCGGGTGATCCCGGATGTGATCAGCCGGATGGATAAAATGCACCTGCCGCCAGGTTACAGTTATGAAATGGGCGGAGAACTGGAATCGCAGAACAACTCGTTTGGCGGGTTCATGAGCATTATCCTCGTAACAGTATTTGTGTTTATTGCTGTTCTTGTACTGCTGTTCAAAACCTTTAAAAGTATGGCGATTATCCTGTCTGTGATCCCGCTGGGTATTGTTGGTGCGGCAACGGCACTATGGTTAACGGGCAATTCCCTTTCCTTTATTGCTGTAGTAGGGCTGATTGCACTGGCAGGTATTGAGGTGAAGAACACCATTTTGCTGGTAGACTTTACCAATCAGCTGCGCAGGCAGGGGATGGGCCTGCAGGATGCGATACGCGAAGCAGGGGAAGTGAGGTTTTTACCGATTGTTCTGACTTCACTGACGGCGATCGGAGGACTGATCCCTATCGCCATTTCTACCAACCCGCTGATTGCCCCGCTTGCAATCGTACTCATAGGGGGACTCATCAGTTCTACTTTGCTATCCAGGATTGTAACACCTATAGTATATGAACTGATCCCGCCTGCGGTTACGCCGGATCAATAAACTCAAATGGGCCCCGTCCATCTGACAGGGCCCATTTTACTTAATCGTACAGGTTGCTGATCGTGTTTTTAATGAAATTCTCCATGGTAGCTACCATTACGTCCAGTTGCTGCCGGGGCACTACAGCCTGCAGTTCTTCCAGGATGTTCTGTGATTCCAGTTTCCATTTGATCAGCTGTGCGGTAACGATGACATTTATATTCTGGTACTGGTTAACCAGTTTTTCTATATCCTCTTTATGGGCTACCCAGCATAAAGCTTTTGACCTGTTTTTTCCAGATTCAATATCCTCATCTGTATAAGCAGCATCTGCAAGAAAACACATGATCCCCGTAAACTTCTTTCTGTATACAGGTTTAATGACTACTCTGTATTTATCCATGGCTTCTATTTGGTCATATAAAAATATTATTTTTTTTAGAAAACCTAATATTTTACACCCATTTATGTTTTTGAAGCTTCTACTACTAATCTTAGTACATCTTCTACCTTTTTTAGATTTACTTCTATTTCATGAATTACACTATCAATTTTTGATTTGCTCTGGGGAACTTTATGAATGTTATTCTTGAGGTCCTGATGATGTAAGGCCAGGTCTACATGTGTGGCCTGCATTTCAATATGCACATTTGAAATATATTCCAGTCGTTTCCTGATCGTCAGATGGGCGATAGCGTCACGTTCATTCTCGTAGAGGCCACGAAGACGCATTTCGATTTCATCCATTACAATTTTCGCTATGTTTTGGAGCATTTCCTTATCCTTATCTGAAAATGTTCTTTTTTCATAACCCATCACGCAGATGGTGCCTATGCTGAAATCGTCATGCGTAATGAGCGGGGCACCGGCATAAAATTTAAAACCCAGTTCTGCCGCCATGACAGAATTGGTGAGTAAACAAGGATCAGTACAGGGCAGGTTTTCAAACACAGTGACATCTTTACTGAGCATGGCCAGGGAGCATAGGCTGGAGCCCCTTGGGGTATATACATTGGCACCTGGAATATCCATGCTGGTTTTTACAAATACTTCTTCGGTATCCACGAAGTTGATCAGGGCAACAGGAAGGTCAAAAAACAAGGCCGCGAGGTTTGAAATATTATCAAAAGATTTTTCAGGACGGCTGCCTAAGATCTGATAACGATGAAGCGCCTGTACACGCTGCTGGTCATCTGCAGGGACAGGGGTATTTCCTAAATTTGTTTTCATTCAAATGAATTTGCGTTTAGAGTGAATTGCTGATTTCTTATCGGTGTGTTACCATACATACGGGAAAATCAGGCCATACAGATCATCATCCGCGCAATCATTTCATTCATTTTGAAAACCAGAACAGGAACCGTCTGAGGAGTTCAATGGCTACGGCTTGCGGCGTCCTTTGACAATTTTGGTGATATCACTGATAGATGCAATCACCTGGTGCACATCCCCGTTATCGTCAAACACCGGTACGTAACTGATATTCAGGATCATGTTCTTGGGGCCATCAGGCATATTCAGCGTAATTTTCAATTCAGAAAGGGTGGCTGTTTTACCAGTATCGAAAACCCCGAGGATAGCGGTAATTGGGGCAATGGTTGCATAATCCGGGTAAAGGTCATATAAGGAGCGGCCAATCACTTCCCGGGCAGTCATGCCCATCAGCTCAAACATCGGCTGATTAGCCATTTCTACGATCAGTTCCTTTCCGCTATAAATCGCCATGCCCGTTGAAGAGTTCATCACCATGTTTTCAAGCTGTTTTTCACTGGTTTCTAAAACCTTGCGGGCTTTCATCTCCTCTGTCACTTCATTGGCAACGATCATGATGCTGGTTGTCTTTCCTTCGGCATCTTTTAGCGGCTGATAGACAAAATTAAAATAAACATCCTCCATCTTGCCGTGCCGTTCAAGCAACACACAGAGTTCCTTTCCGTAAAAAGGAATGCCGGTTGTATATACATCATCCAATATTCGCAGAAAAGCCTGTCCCTGCAGTTCAGGAAGTGCATGTGCAAGCGGCCTACCTATCACAGCTTCAGATTTGCCCCAAACTTCAAGTATCCTTGGATTGGCCAGTTCAACTCTGAGCTCCCTGCCATTCAGGATTCCGATAGCCATTGGTGCATTAGCGATCAGTGATTTGTTGTTGAAATTCTGTTGTGCAATACGTGCGGCATCCAGCACCTTCTTTTCGGCATCAAATATTCCGCGCAGGCGCAGTTCAATCTCATCCATCACGATCCTTGCCAGCCCTTTTAGCATAAGCGTTTCTTTTTCAGAAAAGCTCCTTGTTTCACGTCCGATCACACATATAGTACCAATGGTAAATCCATCATAAGTGATCAATGGGGCGCCAGCGTAGAATTTAAAGCCCATTTCTGCCACCAGCAGCGGATCAGTCATTAAATGCTGGTCCATATGAGGAATATCTTCAACGACGGTCACTTCTTCAGATCCCAGTGCCATGGCGCAGATGCTGTTGCTCCTGGGACTGTTGCGGATTTCTTCAACGCCCATATTGGATTTCAGGAATACATTTTCAGTGTCTATAAAGGAAATCAGCGCAACCGGAAGGTCAAAGATCTGGATAGCTAACCTGGCAATGTTGTCAAAAGATTGTTCGGGAGGTGTTCCCAGGATCTGATAACGTTTAAGTGCTTCAACCCGACGTTTATCGTCTGCTGAAAGATTGCCACTTGCCAAATTGTTTTTCATTTCTATGTCTCTCATTTAGAAGCATTGGCAAGTACAACCAATAGCTATTATCCGGTAGGTAATATAAATATTATCCGCTTGATCCATCAGTTTTTGGAAGAAATAAACCGTTTAATGCGCAGATTGTTTTGGAAAAATAATCTTTGGATGAATTTTTTTCCTATAGTATAAGTCTGACGAAATTCAGGTACAATATCAAGAGCTATAAGGTGTTAAAATTAGCACACTCAGTCTTTTACTGCTATAACAAGATTGTCCTATCATTTTTATAGACTTTCTCTGGTAATAATTGTGAAAAAATTATACCTTGGGCGAAGAAAAACTACGAAACAGATGAAAAAACTCGCTCTTCTTAGCTCCCTTAACTTGTTATGGATTCCCCTGATGGCGCAAACCGGCCCGATTGCCGGTTTTAAAGCTTCAAATGCAACAACCCAGTACGCGCTGGAAAAACAATTTGATAATGGACTGAGCAAAGAGCATATTGGTGAAGTCATTAAAGAACTGGCTTCAGAACCGCATCACCTTGGTTCTCCTAGAGGCAAGGTTGTTGCGGGCCTTATCCTTGATCAATTTAAAAGCTACGGGTGGGATGCGAAAATTGAAACCTACTATGTGTTGTTCCCCACACCAAAAACACGTTCGCTGCAGATGCTGGCGCCGGTAAAGTATCAGGCATCGCTGGAAGAACAGGTATTTGCAGCAGATCCTGCCACTTCGCAAAAAGGACAGTTGCCCCCGTATAATGCCTGGGGTGCTGATGGCGATGTAACCGCGGGACTGATTTTTGTAAATTATGGACTGCCAGAAGATTATGAGAAACTGGAGCGTCTGGGGATTGATGTGAAGGGTAAAATTGTGATCGCCAAATACGGCCATTCATGGAGGGGAGTAAAGCCCAAGATTGCTTACGAGCATGGAGCTATCGGCTGCCTGATCTATTCAGACCCTAAAGATGATGGTTTTGTTAAAGGGGATACCTATCCTCTGGGAGCCTTTAAACCTGAAAATGCCGTACAGCGGGGTTCTGTAATGGATATGGTGATCTATCCGGGTGATCCGCTAACGCCCGGTGCCGGAGCTACAAAAGGGGCCAAAAGACTCAGTAAAGAAGAAGCACAGACCATTCTCAAAATACCTGTACAGCCGATCAGCTATCATGATGCGCAGCCTTTGCTGGCTGCATTAAAAGGACCGGTGGCCCCTGCAGAGTGGAGCGGCGGACTGCCTGTAACCTATCATATAGGTGACGGAGCAACAACGGTAAGGCTTAACCTTGCTTTTAACTGGGATATCGTACCGGCATACAATGTGATTGCACGGATGAAGGGCTCAAAATACCCTGATGAATGGATCATCCGCGGAAACCATCATGATGCATGGGTAAATGGTGCGGCGGACCCAGTCAGCGGACTGGCGGCATTGCTGGAAGAAGCTAAATCTATCGGTTTGCTGGCAAAAAAGGGTATCCGCCCAAAACGTACGCTGGTCTATGCGGCATGGGACGGGGAAGAACCTTCTTTGCTGGGATCAACGGAATGGGCCGAAGACCATGCGGCAGAGCTGGGCAAAAAGGCCGTGGCCTATATCAACTCTGACGGCAACGGGCGTGGTTTCCTTGAAGCAGGCGGATCACATGCACTTGAGAACATGATTTCTGAGGTTGCCCATACGGTAATTGATCCTCAGGCCAATGTGAGCATCTTTGACCGTAAAATTGCCGCTGAAGCAACTACAGCTGCTTCTGCAAAGGCTAAACAGGCTGCAATAGCTAAAAAGGTGCTGGAAATCAGTGCATTGGGAACGGGATCTGATTACTCGGCCTTCCTGCAGCATTTGGGTATTCCTTCGCTCAACCTGGGTTTTGGCGGCGAAGATGAGGGAGGTGAGTACCATACCAATTTCGACTCATACCATAACTATATTAAATTTAAAGATCCTGGATTTAGCTACGGACTGGCGCTTTCTCAAACTGCCGGAAGAGCGGTATTGCGTTTGGCCAATGCCGATGTACTGCCGTTTAACTTTGAAAACCTGCAGGTTAAAATTGCGAAATACCTTAGCGAAGTGACAGAACTGGATGCGCAGCTGAGAGATAATGCGAAAGCCAGCAACCAGCTTGTTAACGCAGGACTGTATAAACTGGCCTCAGACCCACAGGAAAACCTCAAAGACCCAAAACTGAAAACTGAGTTGCCTGTATTGGATTATGCAGGTTTAAAAACTGCAGTGGACAGCCTCAAAAGCTCCGCGAAAAACCTCAGCCAGGCTATTAGCGCCGGACTCGAAAATGTTAAACAACCTGAAAAACTGAACCAGGCCCTGTACCAGGCAGAAAAACAATTGCTGAGCAATGCCGGCTTGCCTAAACGCCCATGGTACAAACATACGATCTATGCACCGGGCTTTTATACGGGCTACGGGGTGAAAACTATTCCAGGGGTCAGAGAAGG
>Ga0163161_10000119_pt1 | contig 74760 bp, 78 predicted proteins | sample S45metaG_FD_129847 | JGI IMG/M metagenome (GOLD analysis project Ga0163161, IMG submission 129847) | Switchgrass rhizosphere microbial communities from Kellogg Biological Station, Michigan, USA - S4-5 metaG | ecosystem: Host-associated > Plants > Roots > Rhizosphere > Soil | place: USA... | reverse complement strand
TTTTAGATTTTAGATTTTAGATTTTAGATTTTAGATTTTAGATTTTAGATTTTAGATTTTAGATTTTAGATTTTAGATTTTAGATTTTAGATTTTAGATTTTAGATTTTAGATTTTAGATTTTCTCTCTTTGTCAAAGTTTTCAACTTTGACAAAGATGTTCCGAACAGAAACCTTTGCGTAAAACTTAGTGAACTTTGCGGTTCAATATTTCCCACAATCCAAATAAACATAAGCAAAATTTACGTTTAAAATCTTCATAACAACATAATTTAAAAAAGAATAGAATTGATTTTGGAAAAATAAGGAATAACCGTATTTTTGCATCACAAAACTAAAAATTAGAAATGGGAAGAGCGTTCGAATTTAGAAAAGGAAGAAAAATGAAACGTTGGTCAGCAATGGCCAAAACATTTACCCGAATTGGTAAAGATATCGTTATGGCCGTTAAAGAAGGTGGTCCTAACCCAGATGCCAATTCTAGATTAAGAGCTGTAATACAAAATGCAAAAGCGGCCAACATGCCTAAGGACAATGTGGAGCGCGCTATAAAAAATGCAAGTAATAAAGATACTGCCAATTATAAGGAAATTTTGTTTGAAGGATATGCTCCTCACGGAATTGCAATCTTGATTGAAACTGCATCTGACAACAATAATAGAACTGTTGCAAACATTAGAAGTTACTTTAACAAATGTAACGGTACAATGGGAACACAAGGTTCTGTTGAATTTATGTTTGACCATACTTGTAATTTCAGAATTGCAAAAGGGAATCTTGATCCTGAAGAATTAGAATTGGAATTAATCGATTTTGGTGCCGAAGAAGTTTTTGAAGATGAAGACGGTATCTTAATCTATGCTCCTTTTGGAAGCTTTGGTGCTTTGCAAAAAGAATTAGAAAACAGAGGTTTAGAAATTTTATCTTCTGGTTTTGAGCGTATTCCACAAATTACTAAAGAACTTACCGAAGCTCAAATTGCTGATGTTGAGAAATTAATTGAAAAAATTGAAGAAGATGATGACGTTATGAACGTTTATCACACAATGAAAGAAGAATAATATTCTCTTTTTATAAATATCAAAAAGCCCTGAAAATTTCAGGGCTTTTTTGTTTTACTAAGTCTTTGATTAAGTTAAATTGGATTTTGTTATTCCTATTTTTCTTCAACAAAGTTGGCACGTATACCACCTAGTTGATATACCCTATTTATAGTTTCACTTTCGATAATTATATCTTGCTGAAAAACATTCTTTTTTACTGACTTCGCATCAAAAGGTATGATTTTAGACAGATAATAATCGCTTCCAGCAATATTAATAATCAATACTTTATCATCTTTTGAAAGTATAACTGGAATAGAAAATTCGCCTGTTTTAGGATTTACCTTAACAGGAGTTGGTTCATTATTAATATTAAGCGTCAAGTCAGGATATGTTCTTTCGTCCAAAGGTCTATGGGTTTTGGCATCTAATAATTTCCCTTTAACTATTATCGAAATATTCTCTGAAACAGCAGGTATATAAGCAATTTTACCAAGAATATGATTTTCGGGTATTGGAGAAATAACTTCTGTTTTAATTGGCTCCTTTTCTTGCGCAACAACATTTGATGTTAGTAAAACCGATGCCGCAATTGCTGCATATTTTAGATTATTCATTTTAGAAATTTCATTGTACTCAAATTCACTTTCTAATTGCGTTGTTTTCAATCTTGCGCAAATGTTTTGATCTTTATTTTCTACTATAAATCTGGCAATTTCTGAATTTGTTTTTCGGCTTAAATCAATCACATTTTTAGCACAGGAATCGCAAAATGAACCTTTTGAATTAGGAATCATTTTATCAAAATTTTCAGAACAAGGAGTTGTTATTTCTAAGGTGAATTTCTTTTTCATACTCTGTTTTTTAAAGTTAAAATCATTTCGATGATGATTATTTATATAGAGCACGTTTTACACAAAAAGGTTGGGAAGCAGGAAGTTTTTTTGTAATTATTCGATATTTTCAATACCCAATATCGAATAAATCAAACAAACTACTATATTTGCCACACCTCAAAAAAAAAGAAAAAAATATGAAGACATCTAAATACACAAGAATTGCCGTAATTATTATGGTTTTATTGTTTGTACTAATCAGTGTTATAAGCTGTAGTACACATATACATACGCAGGGCAATGGCTCAGGTAAAATTCCGCCGGGACAAGCAAAAAAAATGTCTGGAAGTAAAAGTGCAAAAGCTTATGCTCCGGGACAACAAAAGAAACGTTAAACAATACACTCTTTGTCTAACATAACTCAATAAAGTAAATATTGGAATGCTGGCAAGGAGATTGTTTTATTTGTTATTCTTAGTGTTATTACCTAAAAACTAACAAAATATAATAGCAAAAAAAGCCTTCTTAAGTTATACTTAGAAGGCTTTTTAATTTTTACTCCCAGTTTCTAATTGAAACCATATTTTAATCTAATTTCTTTGTAATTCTTAAATAGGTTTACACAAAAAGTCAATAGACTTTATTATGTTTATAGTATGGAATAAAAAGTGCAAAAATCAAAGCTTTCAGGATTTGCTGCTTTCTTAAAAAGATAATTTATGATTAAATACGAATTTTATAAAAATGAAATTGGAACACCGTGTTTTTCCATAAAAGGTGATTTGGAAGTTTTAAATGAATTGGCATCTTGTAACTTTGAGTATTTAGAAGAAATAGTTCACTCACTTGAAAAGGTTTTAGAAGGCGAATTGCAATACTACGATTTTGGACATGAGATCTATAGTATTGAATCTAAAAAAGAAATAGCTCAAATCGTTGATACCTATGATTACTGGAAATGTATTGCCGAAATCCCTACTCAGGCAATATATCTATTAATGAAAGATTGGAGAAATTATTTGATTAATAATCCCGTAATTACAGAAAACACGAATGTTGTTAATGATTTAGAAATTCCGTTTAATTATATTTTTTTCGACGGTATAAAATCGCACCAGGTTAATAGCACATATAATGATTGGCTAAGTTCTCCTGATTATTCTGTTTGGAGTAATTCGTATGTAGAAGTTCAAGATAAAAGAATTTATATTATAAAAGAAAACGTAAAAGTATTATCTACTTTTAGATATTTTAATAAGGAAAAGCTCGAATTGTTAGCTCAAAAATACAATCTAAAAATAAAGGAAGAATATGAAATACTATACGCTTATACCGATAATCAAAGTTCATCAAGGGTATTAGAGATTTCTCAAAATGATCAATTAACAGTTATTTACTCTCTCACGGGAAGAAATGCACCGGAAGGTATTTTTATTTACGGAGTCTTTGAAAACTAAAGAAAAAATGAAATTAATAGAACAATTTTATTGTATCCAAACGGAAATTTTTGGAAATGGTAGTGAAAAAATTAACAACAGTATTGCTTCAATAAAAACAGAATTAATACGACCTGTAATAAAATTTTTAGATGAAAGTGAAAATAGTACATCTCCTGAAAGAAAAACATATAGAAAACAAATAACTGCTAAACCATCTGAAGATGACTACTTTAACATCAGTGAATTATTATTTCTATCTAAAACGTATGGATTTGAAATTGAAGAGCATGCAATTTATAAAGGGTATTATACAAGTGTTTTAAAAATCAACAAGCTATACGATTGTCCAGGAGAAATTACTCTGATTGAACAAGAAGGAAAGGAATATATGATGATTGAATTTAAGAGATGGCAATTTGAATACCAACCAAGGGGTGCTGGAGAAGATTTTTTTGGAGAAGATGTTACTTATGTTCTTGGAATATGGGAAAATCCTTTATTAACAGATAAAATAATCGCAAAAATTAAAAATAACAGATACTAAAAATCAGAAATCTAAATTGTCTCAAATACAATTATCAACTCATAGAAGGTATTTGCATCTAATTCGAAAATTAGGATTTTAAATCAAATGAAAAAATTAAAAGTAACTAAAGAATGGATTAACTGGTTTCATAATGAAACTGTAGAAATTGTTACTACAATTGACAATCGAGAATTGTTTACTCAAACCTTTGAAGGGAACTTTCCTGGTGATCAATTGAATTACAAAACTGTATTTAAACTGATAGATGCTTTTATATCTTCATATAATTTTCTGGAATTAGATTGTATCAGATTAATATGGTCCGAGGAATTGGAGAACAAAAACTCACAATTTCACAGAAGCGAAAACAATTTTTTAGTCTGGAAGGAAAATGTAATTAAAGATAACTTCGAAATAGAAAATTCATATTTAGGAGATTATGAAGATCCGTCAGAAATATTCCATAATTATTGCCTTAATGCAGAAGGTGCAAAAAAATCTTTATACAAATATGGCACAAACGATAGAACTGCAATTTATTTGTGGTATAATGTAAAAACCAAAACAACACACTACTCTATTTCTATCGAGTTTAGAAAGAGTTTATTTATGATTGATAAGCTTTTTGAAACGAATTTACCTCCTGTTTATATCGAATTTAATAATTATTTGAAAACAACCGCTGAAACAAAAATGCTAGAAAAACTTAACAGCTAATATTTGTTGTTTCATAATACACAAGAAAGTAAAAAAACTATAGGCACAAAAAAAACCTTCTGAAAGAATCTTTAGAAGGCTTTTTCTACTATTCCAAAAAATTTAACGCCACTAAACACAACATAGAAAACAAACTAACTATTTAAAAATTATTCTTTATCTCTATTTTGAAGTAATTTTTTTAGATGGAGTATTTGTTATTTTCAACAAATAAGTTCCTTCCGGCAAATCACTAATACTCATTGAATTATTACCTATAATTTTTTGTCCTTGTGAATAAACCTCAACATTTTTCCCTCCTCCATTTACATCACTTGTAGCAATAATAGCATTTGATGGCGCAACTTTTGCAACCGTTTTTGTTTTGCCCGCCGTTGTCACTTTTGTTGCTTTTGCAGCAACTACTGGCTCAGCAATAACCATCAAAGGCTTAGAACTGTTATAAAGCTCACTAACCTGACTTTCTGTTAATGCTACATCATATATTTTTAAATCGTCTATATCAGCATTGATCCCAACAGTAGTATTTATCTCTCCCAGTCTAAAAATATTTCCTTTAGTCGAACGGCTAATTCCGCTTACAGATTTTAGCAATTCTCCGTTTCTATATAGCTTCGAAACTTTGCCATCATAAGTTATCGTATAGTTGTACCAAATTTCTTTTGATAGTGGTACCGAAACAATAACATCATTTGTTGCTCCCCAGCCTGCCAAACTTAGGTCTGAGTTCAAAGAAGTGGTACCCTGCTGTAACAAACCACAATATTGGGCATTATAAGCAGTTCCGTACCCCCAAATATAATTTGCCGATGATATCTCATTTAGTTTAACCCAGATACTTATCGCTCTTGCGCTATTTTCTTGTGGAAGATTATCAATAACAGCTTCCAAAGCTTTATTACTTAATCGTTGTGCTCCTTTTACAGTTCCTGATCTATCGGTTACGAAATTATCAGTCCCCATGAAAGAAGTTGTATTACTAGTATTATTTAAAGTACCATTGAAATTAAATTCCTGAATTGGATTTTGTGCATCAACATTCAAATAACTTACAAACATTAATGTGAGTAGTATTTTTTTCATTATAATAGATTTAGGGTATTAAAAAACTTATGTCATTTTAACACTGCTAAACTATATTATTATGCATTTTAGCAAAAATTTCTTCGACAACTAACCTAAATAATCGTTAAAATAACCAAAATTGATGATTTCGAACACTCAATTATATTTATTTATACTTTTACTAATATTATTAAAATACTAAATTAACCTCAATCAATACTATATTATCTTACGTATAAATACGGTATTTACAATTAAATCAAAAATATTAACATTTGCTTGTAACCTAAAATCTTCAAATATTTAATACATATTAATTTTGTAGAAGTTCTGAAATAGTTCAAAAAAAAACTCCATTCATTTTTGGTGAATGGAGTTATATTCCAGAAACTATAATAGCTATTACAATTGCTAACTACTGGCAAACCTTAATTTTGGCCATTTGTTATTTTTAACAAATAAGTACCTTCCGGTAAGTCACTAATATTTGTAGCGTTGGTTCCAATTATTTTTTTTCCTTGCGAGAAAATTTCAACCTTTTTTGCAACAACATTCCCTCCGATTGTATTTTTAGAATCTGTTTTTACATCTGTGGAGCTTTTTTTTACCTTCTCTGTTTTTTCAGCAACGACAACTAAGGGTTTTGAACTAGTGTAAGACTCCATAACCTGTTCGTCTGTCATAGCGACATTATATATTTTAAGATCGTCTATATCAGCATTTATCCCAACAGATGTATTCATTTGTCCTAGTCTGAAAATATATCCTTTTGTTAAACGCGTAATTCCTTCTAATGATTTTAACAATTCACCATTACGATATATTTTAGAAGTAGTACCATCATAAGTAACACTATATTGATACCAAATACCTTTTGCAAGCGGAGCCGTAACTACAACATCATTTGGAGCACCCCAACCTGCCAAACATAAATCAGCGTTAGATCCCGCTACATTCTTCTGTAACAAACCAAAATATTGCGTATTTACCGGACTTCCATATCCAAAAATATAATTAGCCGCAGCAATTGCATTAAATTTTACCCAAATTGAGATTGATCTTGGCTTATTGTCTTGCGGAAGATCACCTACAACAGTCTGCAAAGCTTTATTAGTAAGACGTATAGCACCATTAGCAACTCCCATTCTGTCATTTACAAAAGTAGAAGATCCCAAAAATGAAATTGTTTTATCGTTATTACTTAGGTTTCCATTGAAATTGAACTCCTGAACGGGATTTTGAGCATTCGCATTAAAAAAACTTACAAACATTAATGTGAGTAATAATTTATTCATATTGATAGATTTTAGAGGCGTTTAAAACGAAATTCATTAACAATACTAAAAATTATAGATGGAAAGAGATTTATTCAATACAATATAAATAATCAAAACTGATACTTTTATTTTTTCAATTAAATTCCTTTATACTTTTTATAATTTTGTTAAAACTATAAATTTTATTCAACTTAACAAATGATATTCAACTATAAATGTGGTATTCTCATAAAAATAAAAATTTGCATCAATTAAAATCAATTTACATTATACATTTGTAAAAACATTTTTACAAAAAAACTCCATTTGTCGAAACAAATGGAGTTTTATATTTTTAAAAGTATTTTATTACTTTACGAATTCAATTTTTTGAACTTCTTCTTCATTGATACTATCAAAGAATCCTTGTTCATTCATCCAATCATCACTGAAGACTTTACTCATATAACGAGATCCGTGATCTGGGAAAATTGCTATAATATTACTGTCTTTTGTAAACTCTCCTTCTTCTGCATATTGCTTAATCGCCTGCATTACTGCTCCTGAAGTATATCCTACAAATAAACCTTCTTTTCGAGTGATTTCTCTTGCAGAGTGTGCACTCTCTTCGTCGGTTACTTTCATGAATTTATCAATAATATCAAAATCTGTAGCCGATGGGATTAAATTTTTCCCTAAACCTTCTATACGGTACGGATAAATTTCTTTGTTGTCAAACTCTTTTGTTTCGTGGTATTTCTTCAATACTGATCCAAAAGCATCTACTCCTAAAATTCTGATATTTGGATTTTGCTCTTTTAAGTATTTTGCAGTTCCCGAGATTGTTCCTCCAGTTCCGCTACAAGCAATAAGGTGTGTGATTTGTCCTTTTGTCTGTTCCCAAATTTCAGGACCTGTAGAGTTATAGTGCGCATCAATATTTAATTGATTAAAATATTGATTAATATAAACGGAGCCTTTTGTTTCTTCATGTAAACGTTTGGCTACGTTATAGTATGATCTTTCATCATCTGCAGAAACGTGTGCAGGACAAACATATACTTTAGCACCCAAACTTCTCAACATGTCAATCTTATCTTTCGAGGATTTTGAACTTACTGCCAAAATACAATTGTAGCCTTTTATAATGCTTACCATTGCTAAACTAAAACCTGTGTTACCAGATGTTGTTTCTATTATGGTATCTCCGGGTGATAGAATTCCTTTTTTCTCAGCTTCTTCAATAATATATAACGCTATTCTATCTTTTGAGGAATGACCTGGATTAAAAGCTTCCACCTTTGCGTAGAAATTTCCTTCTAAGTCTTCGGTAATTTTATTTAGTTTAATAAGTGGGGTGTTACCTATTAATTCTAAAACATTATTATAAGCATTTATTTCTTCTTTCATAAAAAAATAGTTAATCAAAGGCATTTTAAAATAACCTTGATAGGTTGCAAATTTAACAAAAAATTTCTAATTAGCTTTTAATTTTTTCTAAATCTAATAAAAAACTAAATTCTTTTGCTAAGTCTTTTAAAGCCTCAAAACGTCCTGAAGCTCCGCCGTGTCCAGCATCCATATTGGTATCTAAAAACAAAAGATTATTATTTGTTTTTAGGTTTCTCAACTTGGCTACCCATTTAGCTGGCTCCCAATACTGTACCTGCGAATCGTGCAATCCTGTAGATACATACATATTTGGATAATTTTGCGCTTTTACATTATCGTAAGGTGAGTACGACAACATATAATCGTAATATTTTTTATTGTTTGGGTTCCCCCATTCATCATATTCTCCAGTTGTCAACGGAATACTGTCGTCTAACATTGTTGTAATAACATCTACAAATGGCACCTGAGCGATAACTCCGTTGTATAATTCCGGGGCTTCATTTATGATAACTCCCATTAAAAGTCCTCCTGCTGAACCTCCTTCTGCATACAAATGTTTAGAAGATGTATATTTTTCGTTAATTACAAATTTAGAGCAATCGATGAAATCTGTAAAGGTATTTTTCTTTTTTAACAGTTTCCCATCTTCATACCACTGTCTTCCTAAGTCCTCTCCGCCTCTAATATGGGCGATTGCATAAACAAAACCACGATCTAACAAAGAAAGTCTTGTCGACGAAAAATAAGTATCCATTGTGATTCCGTAAGAACCATATGCGTAAAGCAATAACGGATTTTTACCATCTTTATTTAATCCTTTGCGATAAATCATCGAAATTGGCACTTTTACTCCATCTCTGGCAGTTGCCCAAACACGCTCTTCTATATAATTTTCTTTATCAAATTTACCACCTAAAACCTGTTGCTCTTTTAAGATTTCTTTGCTTTTAGTGGTCATATTAAAATCAATTACAGACGATGGTGTTGCAAGTGATTGATAGCTATAACGCAAAATATCAGTATCAAAATCAATATTTGTCGTGGTAAAAGCATTATAAGTTTCGCTTCCAAAAGGAAGATAATAATCCGGCTCCCCATTCCAGGGCATGATGCGAATATGATTTAAACCGTTTGAGCGCTCTTCAACCACTAAATAATTTCTAAAGATTTCGATATCTTCCAGCAAAACATCTTCGCGATGCGGAATAAGATCTACCCAGTTTCTCTTTCCTGTTTTATTCTCAGGCGTTTTCATCAACTTAAAGTTAGTCGCCTCATCTTTATTCGTCAGAACATAAAATGAATCTTCAAAATGCGAAATACTATATTCTAAACCGCGAACACGTTTCTGAAATACTTCAAATTCTCCTTCTGGACTATCTGAATTCAAAATTCTATATTCGGTTGTTAAAGTACTTCCTGAACTAATAACAATGTATTTTCTAGATTTTTCTTTGCTTACAGAAACATTAAATGTATCATCGGTTTCATTAAAAACCAAAACATCAGTTGTAGAATCTGTATTTAGTTTGTGTCTGAAAATTTTATCAGCTCTAAGCGTAACTTCGTCTTGTTTGGTATAAAAAACAGTTTTATTATCGTTTGCCCAAACAGATCCGCCTGTAGCATTTTCTATTTTATCAGAAAGGATTTCTCCTGTTTCTAGGTTTTTAAACTGAATGGTATAAATTCTTCTTCCAACAATATCTACTCCAAAACTGGCAAATTTGTTATCAGGACTTATACTTAAACCTCCTAATTTAAAATAAGCATGTCCTACAGCTAATTCATTACAGTTGAACAAAATTTCTTCTTCTGCCGAAAGGCTTCCTTTTTTTCTGGCAAAAATTGGATAATCTTTCCCGGTTTCAAAACGAGTGATATAAAAATACCCATTATAGAAATAAGGTACAGAAGAATCGTCTTCTTTAATTCTGCCTTTCATTTCTTCATACAAATTCTCCTGAAGAGTTTTTGTATGCGTTGTCATGTCTTGGTAATAGGCATTTTCCTGATTTAGATATTCAATAACCTCAGGATTCTCGCGGTCATTTAGCCAAAAGTAATTGTCAATTCGGGCTTCTTTGTGTTTTTTTAATGTTTTTGGAATTTCTTTGGCCTTTGGAGCCATTATATCGTTTTGCATTGATTAAGCATTGGTTTGTAAATTCGGAGCTGCAAAAATACTACAATCACAATAGAACCAAATTAATTTTTTCATAAAATATTCTATTGATATAATACAGCAATATACTAATTTTGTATGAAATAATTTAAAAATCAACAAAAAATGGATTTAATGGGAATGATGGGTAAACTTAAAGAAACCCAACAAAAAATTGAAGATACAAAAAAGCGTCTGGATACAGTTTTGATTGATGAACAAAGCGCTGATGGATTATTAAAGGTAACGCTTACTGCAAATAGAAAAGTAAAATCAATCTCAATTGACAACTCTTTACTAGAAGATAAAGAACAATTGGAAGATTACTTAATTGTAACCTTAAATAAAGCAATCGAAAAAGCTACTAGTGTAAACGAAAGAGAATTGGATGCTGTTGCAAAAATGGATATGCCAATGATTCCGGGAATGGATAATCTTTTTAAATAAGATTCAAAGGTTAAAAAAGGTTCAAAGGGACAAAGGTTTTTCTATTGTGAATAAAACCTTTGTCCCTTTTTTATGTCTTTGAATTTTTATTTTTCAAAAAAAGCCTCTGTTCCTCTGAACCTTTGCAACTTTGAACCTTTTTTCTAAAACTTCTGAAGCGTTTCGATCACATACGTATGCATTACTTCTTTGTAATCAAGATGTGTAACGATTCTTAATTTATTGTGTCCCATCGAACTTATTAAAATATTTTTAAGTTTTAGTTTTTCAATTAAAAGCTGGTCGCTATAACCTTCGGCTAATGAAAAAATCAAAATATTAGTTTCCACTGGCTCAATCGCCGCCACCCAAGGTTTTGTGCTTAAAACTGCTGCAATTTCTTTGGCTCTTCTATGGTCTTCTGCAAGTCTTTCAATATTATTAGCTAAAGCGAACAATCCGGCTGCAGCCAAATAGCCTACCTGACGCATTCCTCCACCTAATATCTTCCTGATTCTCAACGCCCTACGAATATCATCTTTAGTTCCAAGCAAAATTGAACCTATTGGAGCGCCCAGTCCTTTTGACAAACAAACCGAAATTGTATCGAAAATAGCTCCAAATTCCTTTGGATTTTGTCTTTTAGCCACCAATGCATTCCAAATTCTGGCTCCATCCAAATGAAACTTCAGATTATTGGCGTCGCAAACCTTTTTTATTTCTTTTAAATCTTCTAATTCATAACAAGCTCCACCACCTTTGTTTGTGGTATTTTCGACACAAACTAAACTCGTTAACGGGCTGTGGTAAAATTCCGGATCATTAATAGCTGCTGCAACCTGAGATGCATTTATCATTCCGCGATTTCCGTCTAACAAACAGCACGAAACACCGCTGTTAAAAGAAACCCCTCCTCCTTCATAATGATAAACATGTGCATATTTATCTGCAATCAATTGTTCTCCGGGTTGTGTATGTAATTTAATAGCGGTTTGGTTTGCCATAGTTCCCGACGGGAAAAAAAGTCCCGCTTCCATTCCAAAAAATTCAGCCACTTTAGTCTCTAATTCGATAACTGTGGGATCTTGCCTGTATACGTCATCGCCAACATGAGCGTTAAACATATACTGCAACATTTCGTATGTTGGTTTGGTAATGGTATCGCTAATTAAATTTATTTCCATATTCTAAAAAATATCTCTTTTTTGTGTGGCAAAATTACGTATTACTAATAGTTATTCTTGGCAAGTTTTGCTAAAATTTAACTAGCAGCTTACTATAAAACCAAATTAACGTAATATTTGCAAAAAACATATAAAACTAGCATATTATTCTAAATCTAACTTACAATTTTTGAAACTATTTTTTTGACCAAAATAATATATCCCACGTACCGTCATAAAAAGCATCATATTATTAAGGAGCATAACTGTTTTTACAATCAAGACTTTTTAATATACTTTTTTCTTCTGTTAAATTATTTTCAATATTCTGAAAACTATATCTTATTTTTGTACAGCAAAATTACATACTTACGAATGGTTCTGTTTGATGAAGTTTCATTAAATTTTAGCCTTTAAATAATTACGTAATATTTATAAAAAAAACTATAAAACTATTATTAATTTATGACAACTACCGAGCAAATAAAAGGTATTGTGGAGCGCCTTGGTGCGTTGAGGAGGTATCTTTGACGTCGATGCCAAACTAATTGAAATTGCCAACGAAGAAGAAAAAACCTTCGCACCCGACTTTTGGAACAATGCAAAAGAAGCCGAAGCAATTGTAAAAAACCTTCGAAACAAGAAAAAATGGATCGAAGATTATAACAAAGCCATCGAACTTACGGATGAATTGCAGCTTGCCTATGATTTCTATAAAGAAGGAGAACTTTCTGCAGAAGAATTAGACGAACATTATAATACAACACAAACTCATATCGAGAATATTGAGTTCAAAAACATGCTTTCTGATGAAGGCGACAGTTTAAGTGCCGTAGTTCAAATTACTGCCGGCGCCGGAGGAACTGAAAGTTGTGATTGGGCTGGAATGTTAATGCGTATGTATATGATGTGGGGCGAAAGTTATGGTTACAAAATAAAAGAACTAAACTTTCAGGCCGGCGAGGTTGCAGGTATTAAAACCGTTACGCTGGAGTTTGAAGGTGATTATTCTTTTGGATATTTAAAAGGAGAAAACGGTGTACATCGTTTGGTTCGAATTTCTCCTTTTGACAGTAATGCCAAACGTCATACTTCATTTGCTTCTGTTTATGTTTATCCACTTGTTGACGACAGTATCGAAATTGACATTAATCCTGCCGATATCGAAATTACAACTTCTCGCTCTAGTGGAGCCGGAGGACAAAACGTAAATAAAGTAGAGACAAAAGTACAATTGGTGCATAAACCAACCGGAATTCAGATTCAATGTTCTGAAACCAGATCTCAACAAGATAACAGACAACGTGCCATGCAAATGTTACGCTCTCAATTGTATGAAATCGAGTTGAAAAAACAGCAAGCACAACGAGCTGATATCGAAGCCGGAAAAATGAAAATCGAATGGGGCTCGCAAATACGTAATTATGTAATGCAGCCTTATAAATTAGTAAAAGATGTTCGTACCGGTCATGAAACCAGCGATGTTGATGGTGTTATGAACGGAAATATTGACCCCTTCCTGAAAGCATTCTTAATGATGATGGGACAAAAGGAAGAAGAATAAAATTTTTATTTGAACCATTAAGAGATTAAGAAAATTAAGTTTTAGTCTTAATGAAACTTATTTTTCTTAATGGTTAAATTTTAGAATAATTTTCATTTTAAATCTACTACTATGATCAAATGGGCAGATATAATTCGTTTTACGAATAAAGGAAATCCGGTTCCGGAGAAAAGAGTTGAAAAAACACCGGAAGAATGGAAACAAGTCTTAACTCCTGAAGAATTTCAGGTAACACGATTAAAAGGTACTGAAAGATCATTTAGCTCTGAACTTTGTAGTTTATTTGATCCGGGAATATACGAATGTAAATGCTGTGGAACGTTGCTTTTTGATGCTTCTGAAAAATTTGAATCAGGAACTGGATGGCCATCGTTTACACAACCGCTAAAAGAAAATGCAATCGCTTATCACGCCGATAAATCATACGGAATGATTCGCGTTGAAGTCGTTTGCAATACTTGCGATGCACATTTAGGACATGTTTTTCCTGATGGACCAGAACCAAGCGGCTTGCGATATTGTATTAATGCCATTTCATTATCCAAAATAAAAGAATAAATATTCTCTAAAAGCGATTCCTTTTAAAAAGGAATCGCTTTTTTTATACCATTAAGTAAAAGACACTTAAAAATAATATAAGTTATTACTTACCAATTACTAAATTCCTTTTTTCAGCCTTAATTATCTGAAATACAGACCATATACAAACAAATAATTCAATATTAGCAACATTCCTTAAATTAGAAACACTTTAATAAATTAATAGTTAAAATGTTAATTTTGTAATATTTAAACTGTTATTTTAAATATATTTCAGCAAACACAAAAAAAATATTAGGTAATTAAGATCTAATTGGTTTTATTTGGCAAAAATTAACCCTTATATCTATTAAACTCGCTAAATGAAATCCTATTCAATTCAAGAAATCAATGAAGTTATTAATGGCGTAATTTACGGCAATACTTCGCAAAGCATCACCGCAACAGAGCAATTAGAAAAAGCTACAACTTCAGAAATTTCATTTATAGGAAACAAAAAATACGAGAAATTTTGGTCAGCTTCAAACGCATCAATTGCTGTAGTTAACGAAGATATTTCGATAGAACCCGGAGAAAATCGTGCTTTTATAAAAGTAAAAAATGCCGATTTAGCAATGTCTCAAATTTTGGCCCTTTTTGCCCCACCCACCCCATTATTTCACAATGATATTCACAGAACAGCCGTTGTAGACGAAACAGCAATCATTGGCGAAGGTGCACGTATTGGTGCCGGATGTTATATTGGACCAAAAGTAGAAATTGGTGCTTATGCTACTATCTATCCAAATGTGACTATTTTAGACGAATGTACGATTGGTAAAAACACTATTATCTGGTCAGGAACCGTAGTTCGTGAGCGTTGCCATATTGGTCATGATTGTATTATTCATCCAAATGCGACAATTGGAGCAGATGGTTTTGGATTCCGTCCTTGTAGCGAAAAAGGTTTGGTGAAAATTCCACAAATCGGTAATGTAATTATCGGAAATGGAGTTGAAATTGGAGCAAATACTTGCGTTGACCGCGGAAAATTTAGCTCGACTATTCTTGGTGACGGTTGTAAAATTGACAATTTAGTTCAAATTGGACATAATAGTAAATTAGGTAAATTTTGTATTATGGCAGGCAACAGTGGTTTAGCCGGTTCTGTAACTTTAGGAAACGGTGTTATCATTGGCGGAAGCGCTTCTATAAAAGATCATACTACTATTGGTGACGGAGCTATTGTAGGCGCTGGATCAGGTGTAGTTGGTGATATTCCTGCGGGGAAAACAATGTTGGGTTATCCGGCTGTAGAAGCTCGTGATGCTCTTAAACAATGGGCTATTTTAAAACGAATGGTTTGCGATTCTAAAAAATAATCAAAACAATATTATATAAAAAAAACCAGAAGCTAACTTCTGGTTTTTTTATACTTATTTCTCAATGATAAAAAAGCTATTTATAAAGCTTCACATTTGAAACCTAAGACTTTCATTAAAAGAACAATCTCTTTTATAATATGGTTATCCGATTCAAGTCGCAAAATACGATCACAATCTTCAAGATCAAAATTCCATTTTACCTTCGGAAATAATCGATTCAATTTTGGAGCAATTCGCTTTACTTTCAAAGGAGAATCTACATTTGTTTTAAACACTAAAACCATCATTTTAATTCTTTTTGGGGTCATTTAATTTTCAGTTGATACCTTTATTTTACTTAAAATTTTAGTATCAATATAAAAGGTTCCAAACGGAATAATACAGGCTAAAAGCACTTTCCAGGTTGTATCCTTAAATCGCCAGTTTTGTTCTACTCCTACGCTTAAAGTATTAAAAATAAAAAGCAAAAATAAAGCACCATGAACCGTACCAACGGGCCGTGTCAAAAATGGCATTGCAAAAATATATTTTAGCGGCATAGCAATAAATAAGAGTATCAATAAAGATGTGCCTTCTAAAAACCCAATAATTCTTAATCTTCCGGTATTTGTCTGTAGTAAGTTTTTCATAAAAATGTTATCTAAAATAAGGTCTGTTTGCTAAAGGAGAAAATGGCCACGGAATGGCGATAAAAATGACAATTAAAGCGATAGAAAACCATAACAGCATTGTTTTGAACTTATCGCTGTCGTTTTGTTTTCTTTTGGCTAAAGCCGAACCAATCGTGATTAAAACAATTGCGCAAAGCATTAAAAGAATATGCAGTATCCCGAAAAAAGCGATATCGGTATTTTGTATTCCTGCTGAAAAATTTTTCCAAAAGTATTTTACAATCGGACTTTGTACATAAATGAGGATTCCAAAAATAAGCTGAATATGTGCGATGGTAGCTGTCCAATGCCGGACCGAATTATCTGTTTTAGTGAAAGGCAGTTTTGAAGAATATCCTCTATAAGCTCGAAAAATGGAATACAATAAGCTTACTAGCACAAACCATCGCAAAGCCGAATGGCAAAATAATAGTGATTGATACATTGTTTTTTGATTAAGACAATGCAAATATATTCAAAAACATACTAATTAGTATGTTTTTGAAAGTAAATTTATTTTAAGCTACTTAAGTAATTCTTAAACTCCTTTAAATAAACAATATAACAAGAATTACTATCCTGAAGTTTTCCAAAATTACGGATTCCCCAATACCCTGACATAATAAAAAAAGATACTTGCTGACCGTCTACATCTTTGCGAATCAATCCTAAAGTTTGCCCTTTTACAATTGCATTTTCGATTGTCATCATCCATTGGTTTACCAATTCAGACAAAGCCAGACTAAACTGATTATTCCAGGGAGTCATTTCCTGTGTCAGATTTCCAACCGGACAGCCATATTTTACTTGCAGTAAAGGATCTTCAAGTAATAAATAGGAAATCATATTGTAAAAGTCCTCAATTGGATTTTCCGAATTTTCTATTGGTTTTATAAAACTTCCCAGCATTGTTGGTTTCAAAATCTCTTCGATAATAGCAACTCCCATTTCATCTTTTGTTTTAAAATGGTAATAAAAAGCACCTTTAGTTACTTGTGTTGTTGCAATAATTTCATCGATACTTGTTGTTTGGTATCCTTTTGAATAAATCAATTCAAATGCTTTCTGAAGAATCGTAAGTCTTGTATTTGCTGCTTTTGACATAAAAAATACTAGTTAGTATGAAATAGCAAATTAAGGTAAAAAAAATGACTTATTACTCGTTCAGCTTTTGAGCATAAATTATTAGAATTTTGAATATTGGTAACTTGTTTTTATTTCATCTTCCTATAATATTTTATGCTGTCAGTTTCAATTGATTTTGTAAATTAGCCAACACTATTTTGTAAAAACTTTAATATATTATGGATTTAAACTTCAATAAAAACGAAGATCACAATAAATTACTACTTTCTGAACTAAAACAAAAATTTGCCAAAGTAAAATTGGGCGGAGGCGAAAAGAGAATTCAAAAACTACATGCCGAAGGCAAAATGACCGCACGCGAACGTATTGAGTATTTATTAGATGAAAATTCTAAAAGCATAGAGATTGGAGGTTTCGTTGGAGAAGGAATGTATGCAGAACACGGCGGATGTCCGTCTGGAGGTGTTGTTATTAAAATAGGATATATTAGAGGTAAACAATGTATTGTTGTCGCAAATGATGCTACGGTAAAAGCCGGTGCATGGTTCCCGATTACAGCAAAGAAAAATCTGCGCGCTCAGGAAATTGCCATGGAAAACAGATTACCAATTATCTATTTAGTAGATAGTGCAGGCGTTTATTTACCGCTTCAAGATGAAATTTTCCCTGATAAAGAACATTTTGGCCGAATTTTTAGAAATAATGCCCAAATGAGCAGCATAGGAATCACTCAAATTGCCGCTGTAATGGGGAGTTGTGTTGCCGGTGGTGCTTATTTGCCAATTATGAGCGATGAAGCCTTAATTGTTGATAAAACCGGAAGTATTTTCCTTGCCGGAAGTTACCTCGTAAAAGCAGCAATTGGAGAAACTATTGATAATGAAACTTTAGGCGGAGCAACCACTCATTGCGAAATCTCAGGCGTAACTGATTATAAAGCCAAAGATGATAAAGACGCTTTAGACAAAATAAAAAATATCGTAGATAAAATTGGTGAATACGATAAAGCGGGCTATAGCCGAATAAAAGCAGAGAAACCAGCTCTAGAACCAAAAGACATTTACGGAATCCTGCCAAAAGCGAGAAACGAACAATACGATATGATGGAAATCATTAATCGTCTAGTCGATAATTCTGAATTTGAAGCTTACAAAGATGGTTACGGTCAAACGATAATTACAGGTTACGCCAGAATTGACGGTTGGGCAGTTGGTATTGTTGCCAATCAAAGAAAAGTCGTTAAAACCAAAAAAGGCGAAATGCAGTTTGGTGGTGTTATTTATTCTGATAGTGCTGATAAAGCAACTCGTTTTATTGCCAATTGCAACCAAAAGAAAATACCATTGGTTTTTCTGCAAGACGTTACCGGTTTCATGGTTGGCTCTAAATCTGAACATGGCGGAATCATAAAAGATGGTGCAAAAATGGTAAACGCTGTGAGCAATTCTGTAGTTCCTAAATTTACTGTTATTGTTGGAAATTCTTATGGAGCCGGAAACTATGCAATGTGTGGAAAAGCTTATGACCCTAGATTGATTTTTGCCTGGCCAAGTGCAGAACTTGCAGTAATGGGCGGAACTCAGGCTGCTAAAGTTTTGGCACAAATTGAAGCTTCTTCGCTTAAAGCAAAAGGAGAAATCATTGACGAAGCCAAGGAAGCGGAACTTTTTAATAAAATTAAAGCACGTTACGATGAACAAACTTCGCCTTATTATGCTGCTTCAAGATTATGGACAGATGCAATTATCGATCCTTTAGACACCCGTACCTGGATCTCTATGGGAATTGAGGCTGCGAATCACGCTCCTATTCAAAAACCATTTAATTTGGGTGTAATTCAGGTTTAGACTTTCAAAGATCATCAAAACGCGTTAAATAAATTGCAAAAAACTTATTTTCAATGCTTTAAAAATATACATATCATTAAAAATTAGTAACTTTATCTATAATTTTTAATCACGTAGTATCATGGAAAATGTAAAAAGTTTGAATAAATGGGCAAATGCGCACACTTATTTACCTGTAGATTTAGTACGTATTGTATTGGGTGTTTTTTTATTTATGAAAGGGGTTTCATTTGTAACAAACGTTCAATATCTGCATGATTTAATTTCTCCAATTGATCATTTTGGCGGCGGAATGTTTTTATTACATTACATTGCACCGGCTCATATGATTGGAGGCATTATGATTGTTTTTGGGCTACTCACCCGATGGGCAATTGCAGCTCAATTACCAATACTTTTTGGAGCAATTCTGATAAATTTCATGGGACACATGCACTCCGAAAGCCTTATTTTAGCAATTGTAGTCTTGCTGATTTGTATGTTCTTCTTGTTTTATGGAAGCGGAAAACACTCAGCTGATTATTATTTCAAAATGCAACAATAACCTTGTTTTATCCTCAGGAAGAATAGTAAAATCTTGAGGATAAAATAATAACCCAATTTTTAAAGTTAATTAATTCTATAAAATTTCTTTAATTGTCATTTATGAGTTAAATTCGCCCCATGAATTGGATTCGTAAAACTTTTATTTTTGCATCACTTTTGATCATCGCTTTCTTTGCTATTCAGGCAGACGGGAGTGCTATGGAAAAAAGTGAAAGCGTAGAAAGTGAAAATCAAAAATCGGATACCAATTTCTCTCTCGATTATTCAGACTCTTTAGCTTTTATTCAGCCACAAACTAGTTATCAATTTGCGGCAAACGTAAAAACAAACCCATCTATTTTAGTTAAATGGTTTGATTCTGTCCTGATGGTGGTTCCTCAGCACAAAGCGGTACAATCAACATCAAACTTTGCAAATCAATTTCTTACCCAGAGCAAAAAAGTTTTACTTATGCTCTACCCTTTCCATTTTTTCTGGTAGATAAACACATGAAATCCTGATCAGAAGAATAATTTTCTTCTAAACTAAATAGATCGTTTTCCTTCTGAAAACTTTTTATCATTTCGTATTATTTATCAAATTTTAAACACAAAAATGGAAACAAGTGTAACCATAATTGGCATTGTGATAGCGATCATAGTAGCTGTACCTATTTACTTTTCTGCACGATCGAGCGCTGCAAACAAATCAAAGATTTTAAATATAAAAAAGAAATTTAATCCTACACATCCTGAAGATTTTGATTTAACCGAATCTCAAAGCCATAAAACGCTTGCTATAGATCAAAAAAATAGAAAATTTATTTTAATGAATTTCAATCCAAATCAACAAGAATCAACTTATTTAGATTTAAAAACGGTTTCTTCCTGTAAATTAATTTCAACTACAGACGGAAATTCGGACACAATCCTAAAAATTGATTTTGAATTTCAGGAAAAAGAAACAACAAAAAAAATCACAATTCCATTCTATGATTTTGACGACGATCGCATCAAACAAATAAGCGCTTATCAAGATCATATGTTTGCTAAAAAATGGCTTAAAACCATCCAAGATTCTATTTCACGTTAGTTATTTAATTCAGAAAAGAGGTTCATAATGAGCCTCTTTTTTTTGGTAATTACATGACATTTGTCATTTTATGTCTTAAACCTAAATCTTAATTTTGAAAGACACAAAAATCCGTTTTTATGAAACTTTCATTGACCCAAAAATACAATGTACCAGGTCCAAGATACACAAGCTATCCAACAGTTCCTTATTGGAATGAAACTGCCTTTACAACGAAAAAATGGATTGAATCTTTTCAAAAAGCATTCATTGAAAGCAATTCACAAAGCGGTATAAGTCTATACATTCATTTACCGTTCTGCGAAAGCATGTGCACCTTCTGTGGCTGCAATAAACGAATTACAAAAAATCATTCGGTTGAAGAAAACTACATAAAAGCACTTTTAAAAGAGTGGAGCTTGTATTGTAAAGTATTACCCGAAAAACCAATTATCAAAGAAATACATTTGGGTGGAGGAACTCCAACATTTTTCTCGACAAACAATTTAGAACATCTTATAAATGGTATTTTTTGTTTTGCCAATAAAGCTGAGAATTATGAATTCAGTTTTGAAGGCCATCCTAACAATACTACTTATGAACAACTCAAAAAACTGTATGATTTAGGCTTTCGCCGAGTAAGTTTTGGTGTTCAGGATTATGCCGAAAAAGTTCAGAAAGCAATACACAGAATTCAGCCTTTTCATAATGTTGCCAAAGTGACTTTTTGGGCCAAAGAAATTGGTTATACTTCTATTGGACATGATATTATCTTCGGTTTACCTTTTCAAACCATTGAAGATGTCATTGATACCATCGAAAAAACAAACTCTCTTAAACCAGATCGTCTGGCTTTTTACAGCTATGCTCATGTTCCGTGGATAAAAGGAAACGGGCAACGTGGTTTCAATGAAGAAAACCTTCCGAAAGATTCCGAAAAAAGAAAATTATACGAAGTTGGAAAACAGATGCTTTCTAAAAACGGCTATGACGAAATAGGAATGGATCATTTTGCTTTAGAATCCGACAGTTTGCACAAAGCGGTACAAAACAAAAAACTACATCGAAATTTTATGGGTTACAGTGCTTCAAAAACTCAACTTATGATTGGTTTAGGAGTTTCTTCTATTAGTGACAGCTGGTATAGTTTTGCTCAAAACACAAAAAATCTGGAGGATTATTATCAGTTACTAGAATGGGATAAACTTCCTGTTGTTAAAGGTCATATTTTAGATGATGAAGACTTAATTATCCGCAAACATATTCTAAACCTAACCTGCGAGCTTGAGACTTCCTGGTCTAATGAACATCTCTATTTTAAAGAGATTCCAAATGTTTTATCCGATCTTAAAGAAATCGAAAACGATCAATTAATCGTAATTGAAGAAAATTCAATAAAAATTACCGAAGCAGGAAGACCATTCGTTAGAAATATTTGTATGGCTTTTGATTTGCATTTAAAAAGAAAATCACCGGAAACTAATTTGTTTTCGATGACAGTTTAATAAAAACTTAATGGCAGTTAGGAGTTCCTTGTACAAATAAACTCATATTTGATGGAGAAATATAAGGAATTCCTAAACCTAGTCCTCTTAGGATAAATAAAACCCCAATAATAACTGCAACGTAAGGAATTGCTTTTTGTATTTTATTTCTAAAAGGAAGTTTTATTAATGAATTAACATACACTACAATAGTCATTAATGGCATTGTTCCCAATCCGAATAAGACCATATACAATACGCCAAAACCTGCGCTCTGCATTGCGATAGCACCAAACAAAGCAACATATACCATTCCGCAAGGCAGGAAACCATTTAATAATCCTATTGTAAAGAGAGATTTATAGGTTTTCTTTTTAAATTGATTCCCTAAACTTGATTTTATATTTGAAATAACCTTATAAACGGGTTTCGAAAAATTATACTGCACAAAAATTTTCTCTGGAATCAAAACCACAATTATCATTGCAATACCAATAAAAACCGACATTTTTTGTTGTAATCCAGCCAGAAAAAAACCTCTTCCCAACAAACCAAAAATTAAGCCTATTGTTGCATAAGCCGTTAAACGCCCTATATGATATGTAATAATTTGAATTACACGTTTTGTTTCGTTCTGGCGATCCACAGGTAACATCATAGCAATTGGACCACACATTCCTATGCAGTGCAAACTACTTATTAATCCTAATATGAAAGCGGAGTATAACATTTATTCTATTTTTTCTTTTACCACAGATTCACTTGATTAAAATGATTTTAAAAATTCCATTAAAAAAAACTACGAATAACTGGAATCATTGGCAGAAAAACATTTTTTTAATTTACATATATTACTTCTTTCGAAAGATATTTAGTTCCCTTATACTCCCATTCCATATTAACATCCCAACGTCCTTTAATCAATTTCTTTTGCGGAATAAGCAAAGAGGAGTTCGTCAAAGCTATTTGAGTATCAAAATCAAATTTCTTGTTTGATGGTCTGTACAATAGTATATTTCCTTTTACTTTATCACTTTCAAAAGTAGCAGGAAAAGCTATTTTTACACCGTTTTCAGTATAGACTATTGATGGTTTTTGCTGTAAATCATGAGCATTTTGAATTCGGGCCATTTCATCCTGAAAATGTGAATCGTGTTTGTAATATTCTTCAACAACCAAGTCATTGTCATACTTACTATTTGACTGTACTTCAAAAACAAAATATAAAATAAAAGTCATAAACAATGCAAATGCAATGACAATCCCTGTTCCCCAATTTATTTTCATCATAGTATATTTTTAATTAAAACTTCGTGGTCCCAAAAAATTAGTTGTTGTGGTTTCAATAAGCTCTTTGCCATTAAAAACCCCAATTTCAACTTTGGTTTTATCACTTTCCAAAAGAGCTTCGTCAATTTCTATAAATAATGTTCCTTGTGAAATTCCTTCCTTTAAAACTTTAAAATGCTGTGTTCCTACATTTTTAATTTCTCCTTTTTGATCAATTAATTCAAAATGAATATCATGGTAGTCTTTCATTGTTTTATTAACGATCTTATAGGTATAAACATTACTGATTTTATCTCCTTTATGTTGAAATAATTGTCCCGGCAAACGCAAAACAACTGCCTGAACATCTGTTCTTAGAAACAACATTCCAACAAAAACACTTAACAGAATAAACAAAACTGCTGTATACCCTTTCATTCTTGCAGTAAACTTAAAAGGTGCTTTTTTTACAATTTCGTCTTCAGATGCATATCTAATAAGTCCTTTAGGCAAACCAACGCTTTCCATAATGGTATCGCATTCGTCAATACAAGCGGTACAATTTGTACATTCTAACTGTGTTCCGTTTCTAATATCGATTCCCATTGGGCAAACGTGCACACATTGATGACAATCAATACAATCTCCCTTTCCAGTTACACCTCTGTCTTCTTTTTTATTGAACTTTGCTCGCCCTTCTTCTTTTTCTCCCCGAACAAAATCATAGGCTACATTTATTGATTTATCATCTAAAAGCACACCTTGTAATCTTCCGTATGGACAAGCAATGATACAAACCTGTTCACGAAACCACACAAAAACAAAATAGAAAACTCCGGTAAAAATTAATAATGCAATAAAATTACTTGCTTGTTTAATTGGTCCTTGTTCAACCATTAAAAACAATTGGTCACTTCCAACCAGATAAGCCAGAAAAACATTAGCAATCCCAAATGAAATCAAGAAAAATATTGCCCATTTTATCAATCTCTTTCTAATTTTTTCTGAATTCCATTCTTGTCTTGCTAATCGTGATTGAGCACCACGATCACCATCAATCCAATATTCGATTCGGCGGAAAACCATTTCAAGAAAAATAGTTTGCGGACAAATCCATCCACAAAAAATCCTGCCAAAAACAACGGTAAACAAAATAATAAAGACAATACCAACAAGCATTGAAATTACGAAGAGGTAAAAATCCTGTGGCCAAAATGGAAATCCAAAAATATTAAATCGACGTTCCATAACATTGAACATCATAAATTGGTTTCCATTTACCTTAATAAATGGATTGGCGACTAAAATAGCTAATAATATATAACTAACTATTTTTCTATATTCATAGAATTTACCAGACGGTTTTTTAGGGAAAATAAATTTTCGATTACCTCCTTCATCAATAGTTCCGATGGTATCTCTAAATGCTTCGTCTGGTAAATTTGACATGATTCTTATAATTATTTTTTAACTTCAGTACTATCTTTTACTGTACTTGCTGTGGTATCTTTTGTTGGAGCACTATCATCTACCCAAACTTCCCCCTCTGCCTCTTTTGGATCTTTAGGATTACTTCCTTGCAGGGATAGAATATAACTCGCTACTTTTTGAATTTCCTTAGGTTTTAAGGTTCCTTTCCAGGCAATCATCCCTTTTCCGTCACGGCCTCCATTGGTTATGGTGTGAAAAAGATTCTTAATTCCTCCACCTAAAATCCAACGATCATCGGTAAGGTTTGGACCAATTTGTCCACCTGCATCGGCACGGTGACAAGCGGCACAATTTGTTGTAAATATTTCTTTACCTACAGCTAAATTTTCCGGATCATTAAGTAAAACAACCGTTTTTTCATCCATTAAATCGGGAGCCGTTTTAAGATATTCATCGACATCTATTTTTGCCTGGGCCATTTCTTTTTTAAGCTCTGTTTCCTGATCGTCTCCACCAAAAAATTCGTAACGGGCTACATAGATTACCCCAAAAACAACGCATATATAAAATAAATATACCCACCAAGGCGGTAAATTATTGTCTAACTCTTTAATGCCATCATAATCATGGTCCATTAGCAAGTCACCTTCTTTTTCAATTGGCTGCGTTTGGGTAAGCTTTTGCATTAAGTCTTTGTACCAGGTACTTTCTGTTAAACTCAAGCTGTTTTCATACTCTAATTGTGCCTTTTCTTCAGGTGACATCAACTGATACATAATACGATTAACCGCACTTAATGTAATTTCGATTGCTATCAAGATGAATAAAAAGACAAACAAAAAAACCGAAACCATTGGGTATTTTACAAAAGCTGGTTTATCACCTGAATCTATAAAATATTCCATCAATCCAAAAACGATGAAGAAAATCAGCGGTACTCTTACATATACTGGGAAAAATTTTTTCATTTTAAATATCTTTTGAAATTATACTACACCCTTCATCTAAGGGAATTTCACTCATTTCCTGTATTTTTTCTTTTTTATAGGAGAACACCCAAAAGCCTAAGCCAACAAAGAAGGAGAAAAAGATCAAGAGAGAAAGTATCGGGTAAATTTCTATACCCGAAATAGTCTCCATATTGTGTTTTATTTGTTCAAACATAATGTTATTATTTAGATGTCTCTTTTACTTTTATATCAGTTCCAAGTCTTTGTATATAAGCAATCATAGCAACTATTTCTCTTTCATTCATAGGAATGAATTTTTCGCCTCTTGCAGCTGCTTTTTTCTTACTTTCCTCGTAACTTTTTACATAGTCAGGATCATTTTCTAAGTTTTTTTCAATTGCAAGTGCCTGAGTTCTCAATGTTTTTTGTGCATTTGCAACTTCAGCTTCTGTATAAGGAACACCAAGTGTAACCATAGCTTGCATTTTCTTTTGAGTTAATGAAATATCCATTGGCTCATTATCAAATAACCATTTATAACCTGGCATAATTGAACCTGCAGAAATACTTTGCGGATTCCAGAAATGATTAAAATGCCAATTATCATTATACTTTCCACCAACTCTTAACAAATCAGGACCTGTACGTTTTGATCCCCACAAGAATGGATGATCATAAACAAACTCCCCAGCTTTTGATTGTGGTCCATAACGTTCTACCTCAAATCTTAAAGGACGAACGGATTGTGAGTGACATCCTACACAACCTTCTCTGATATATAAATCACGCCCTTCAAGTTCTAAAGGTGAGTATGGCTTAACACTTGAAATTGTTGGAATGTTTGATTTAACCATAATCGTTGGTACAATTTGAATAATACCACCAATTAAAATTGCAATGGTAGCCAAAATGGTCAACTGGATTGGTTTCCTTTCTAACCAGCTATGAAATTTTTCTCCGCTAAGTCTACTGCTGCTAATTCTTTGCAAAGCAGGAGCCTGAGCTAATTCATCTTCAATAGTATTTCCGGCTCTGACCGTCATTATAATATTATAAACCAATGTCAGCATTCCAATTAAATACAAAGTACCTCCAATAGCCCTCATCCAATATAATGGCATGATAGCGGTAACTGTCTCAAGGAAATTACCATAAGTCAATGTACCATCCGGATTAAATTGTTTCCACATTGATGCTTGTTGAAAACCAGCAAAATACATTGGTAAAGCATATAGAATAATTCCTAAAGTTCCAATCCAAAAGTGGAAGTTGGCTAATTTCTTTGAGAATAAGGTGCTTTTTGTCATTCTTGGAATCAACCAATAAATGATACCAAATGACATAAACCCGTTCCAAGCTAATGCTCCTACGTGAACGTGTGCAATAATCCAATCTGTATAGTGCGCGATAGCATTTACATTTTTTAAAGAAAGCATCGGACCTTCAAAAGTCGCCATTCCGTAACCTGTAATTGCTACTACAAAGAATTTTAAAACCGGTTCTTCACGAACCTTATCCCATGCCCCTCTCAACGTCAGAAGTCCGTTAATCATACCTCCCCAAGATGGAGCTATTAACATTATTGAGAATGCTACACCTAAATTTTGAGCCCAGTTTGGTAAAGCTGAATATAATAAGTGGTGTGGTCCTGCCCAGATATAAATAAAGATTAAAGACCAAAAGTGAATAATAGATAAACGGTAAGAATAAATAGGACGATTAGCTACTTTAGGAATAAAGTAATACATCAATCCTAAAAATGGTGTTGTCAAGAAAAATGCAACTGCATTGTGACCATACCACCATTGTACCAGTGCATCCTGAACTCCTGCGTAAACAGAATAACTTTTTAAAGCCGAAACCGGAAGTTCAATATTATTAAAAATATGTAAAACAGCAACTGTTACAAATGTTGCAAGATAGAACCAAATCGCAACGTATAAATGACGTTCTCTACGACGTAACATTGTACCAATCATATTGATTCCCATTACTACCCAAATAAGAGCGATAGCAATATCAATTGGCCATTCTAATTCAGCATATTCTTTAGAAGAAGTATACCCTAATGGTAATGTTATAGCCGCCGCAACAATAATAAGCTGCCAGCCCCAAAAATGCAGGTTACTTAGAAAATCGCTAAACATTCTGGCTTTTAACAATCGCTGTAGCGAATAATACATACCGGCAAAAAAAGCATTTCCAACAAAGGCAAAAATAACCGCATTGGTATGCAATGGTCTTAATCGACCGTAACTAAGCCATGAAATCCCGTCTGTTATATTGGGAAAAAGGTACATAACCGCTAAGGTTAGGCCCACTAACATACCCACTACTCCAAAAAGGATGGTGGCGTAAATGAATTTTTTTACAATTTTGTTATCGTAGTAAAACTGTTCCATTTCCATAATTATACTTGTTTTTCTTCTGTTGGTGAATTATTATTCTTGGGAGTGATTTTGGTTTCATCGTCAAAAAGCATTCTGACGGAAGGCGTATAATCGTCATCATATTGTCCTGATTTAACAGCAACAATAAAGGCTATAAAGAATCCAATTGCCACGAAAATACTTACTGAAATTAATAGATAAATAACACTCATACCTTAAATATATGTTAACAAAATTACTATGTTGTCGGCAGGTAAAATATGATAATTATCATAGTTGAAGTAATATGTTAAATTTATAAAAAAAATACTATAAAACTACTTAATAATCATTTTAAATTACTCTTACTAAAATAGTTAGACATTAAAGTCACAAAACTTACGATCGTAATAGTGCTTAAAGGCATGATAATCGCCGCAACCAAAGGAAGTAAGTTCCCTGTAATTGCGAAAGAAAGTCCTACAACATTATAGAGTAATGATAAAACAAAACTCATTTTTATTATTGTGATTGATTTTTGAGACAGCTTTAAAAAGTAATCAAGTCGCGAAAACTCGCTCGCCGCTAAAATCGCATCACAAGCGGGAGAAAACACATTGACATTTTCAGAAATAGAGATTCCAACATTACTTTGTGCTAAAGCACCGGCATCATTTAAACCGTCACCAACCATCATTACATTTCGCCCGCTTTCTTGCAGTTCTTTAATAAACTCGAGTTTCTGTTCCGGCTTTTGATTAAAAATCAGTTCTGTATTTTTAGGCAAAATAGCTTCCAAATTAGCTTTTTCACCATCGTTGTCCCCTGATAATACTTTAATTTGATACTCTTTATTTAGTATCTGGAATAATTTTTCCAGTCCTTCTCTATATTGATTCTGAAATGTAAATTTTCCATAATAAATACCGCCAATTCTAATATGTAAACCCGTTTTTTCAATTTCTGAAAGATCAGAAACCGGGCTTTCAACAAATTCTGCAGATCCTATTTTGATTGTTTTATTCTCAACAGAAGCCTGAATTCCTTTTCCGGTTATCTCCTGAAAATCATCAATTATAAGTCTTTTTGATTCTGGTAAAAGATCATACAACATTCGGCTTAAAGGATGATTTGAGCCGCGAAGAACATTTTTGATAAGCATAGAATCTGCTTCACTTAATTCATCTCCTTCATATAGAATATTGGATTTTTTGTTGGTTGTAATTGTTCCTGTTTTATCAAAAACTATGGTGTCTACTTTAGCCAATTGTTCTATAACTAAAGCATTTTTAAGATACATTTTTTGCTTGCCCATTATTCTTAGAATATTTCCAAAAGTAAACGGTGCGGTAAGAGCCAATGCACAAGGACAAGCTACAATTAAAACAGCTGTAAAAACATTGAAAGCAGTATTTGCATCAATAAATATCCAGTAGCCAAATCCACCAAAAGCAATTAATAATAATATAGGGGTAAAATAGCGACTAATTGCATCGGTAATTGTTTTGTGTTTCTGGAATACTTTTTTCTGGAAAATTTCATTACTCCATAACTGCGTCAGATAACTTTGGGAAACGGAATGCAAAACTTCCATTTCAATAACTTTACCTATTTGTTTTCCACCGGCAAATACTTTATCTCCCGATTTTTTTGTTATCGGAACTGCTTCTCCTGTTACAAAACTGTAATCAATTTCAGCACTTTCGCTTATTAAAATACCATCAACCGGAATTAATTCCTGATTTCTAATTAATAATCGATTCCCTTTTAAAATATCATAGATAGGAACACTTTCTTCAGATGTATCTGCATTGATTCGGGTAACAGCAATTGGGAAATAGGATTTAAAATCACGTTCAAAACTTAAAAAACTATAGGTTTTTATTTGAAACATTTTTCCAAGCAGCATAAAGAATACCAGTCCCGTTAAGCTGTCGAAAAAACCAGATCCATAATTCATGAAAATATCAAATGTACTTCGAACAAACATTACGATAATTCCTAAAGCAATTGGAATATCAATGTTTAACAATCCCGATTTGATACTTTTGTAAGCAGAAACATAATAACCACTTGCTGAGTATAAAAAACTAGGCAATGCCAAAACAAAAATTAAAATTCTAAAAAACGGTTTGTAGTTGTCTAACCAGAATTCTTTAATTTCAAAGTATTCCGGAAAAGAAAGTAACATAATATTTCCAAAACAAAAGAAAGCAACACCAAGTTTATACGTTAAACTTCGATCGATACTATTTTTTCCTGTTTCGTAATTTTCTAAACTAATATAAGGTTCATAACCTATTGAACTAAGTAAATTTGCAATATCCTTGAGCGAAACAAGATCTGAATTGAAGGTAATACGAACTCTTTTTTCAGGAAAATTAACTTGTGAAGTACTTATTCCAGATTGAATTCTGTTTAAATTTTCAAGAATCCAAATACAGGAACTACAATGAATATGGGGTATATTTAAGGATACAATTGCTGTATTGCCTTCCTGAAATTCTAATATTTTTGATAAAATAGCCTCGTTGTCCAGGAAGTCATATTTACCCTGAATATCTTGTGGAGTGGCACCTGGTGATTTTTCGAAATCATAATAACAGGTTAAATCATGAAGACTAAAAATTTCGTAAACGGTTTTACAGCCGTTGCAACAGAACTTTTTTTCATCAAAATTGATCTCTTCATTTTTAGGAACGGTAAGCCCACAATGAAAGCAACTCTGCTCACTCATAATTTGTTTTTTTTATCTAACAAATATTCAAAATAAGAAGCGACTTTAAATATGACATTTATCATATTGTAATAAAATCGAATTCTAATTTACTGAAATAAAACAGTTAAATAACAAGATAAGATTTTTTATATGTTTTTTAGCTAATAATAACACCTTCGAACGTGAATATTGGTTAATTTTGCAGTAAATATTTTTGCTATGAATAAATGTGACCAATGTATCGTAAGACAGTTATCTTCTCTTAAAGCACTGAATAAAGATGAGGTTGTACAGTTGGCTAATAGCAAATCTACCTATAAAATAAAAAAAGGTGAAGCAATTTTTGAAGAAGGCGAAATCACAAATGGTGTTTTTTGTATAAAAGATGGCGTTGGAAAACTTTCTAAATTAAGTGCTAACGGAAAAGATCAGATTGTTAAACTGGTAAAATCAGGAGAACTTTTAGGTCAACGTTCTATGATTAGTAACGAACCGGCAAATCTGACTGCAAAAGCAGTTGCCGATATGGAAGTTTGCTTTATTCCGAAAACTGAAATCATACATTTCTTTAATAATAACAATCAGTTTTCTATGAATCTGATGCAATCTGTTTGTGAGGATTTGAAAGAATCTGAAAACGACAAAATCGCATTGGTTCAAAAAACGGTTAAACAACGATTAGCCGAAACCTTATTGTATCTATATGACTTCTTTGGCGAAAACACAGATAAAACCCTAAAAGTACAGCTTAGCAGAGAAGAATTAGCCGGAATGATTGGAACTGCTACCGAAAGCTGTATCAGATTATTATCAGATTTTAATAAACTGGAATTGATTGAATTAAAGGGTAAAAAAATTATGCTAAAAGATATTAAAGCATTAAAAAAACTGGCTGAATAGTTATAGTTTTTTAGCCTCGTTCCAAAACACATCCATTTCCGCCAAAGTCATATCCATTAACGGTTTACCTAATTCACCGGCTTTGCTTTCAAGGTATTGAAAACGCTTTATAAATTTTTTATTGGTACGTTCTAAAGCATCTTCCGGATTTACATTTAGAAATCTTGCGTAATTAATCATTGAGAATAAAACATCACCAAATTCGGCTTCAATTTTATCCTGATCACCTGATTTTACTTCAACTTGTAATTCTTCCAGTTCTTCCTGGACTTTATCCCAAACCTGGTGTGGTTCTTCCCAATCAAAACCAACTCCTTTTACTTTATCCTGAATTCGGCTTGCTTTTACTAGTGCCGGTAAGCTTCTTGGAACTCCTTCTAAAACGGATTTTTTGCCTTCCTTGAGCTTTAATTTTTCCCAGTTTTGTTTAACTTCTTCTTCATCTTTTACAACGGTATCACTATAAATATGTGGATGACGATGAATTAGCTTGTCACAAATTTCATTACAAACATCGGCAATGTCAAAATCATTGGTTTCAGAGCCTATTCTGGCATAAAAAACAATATGAAGTAACAAATCACCCAATTCCTTTTTTACTTCATTCAGATCATTATCTAAAATAGCATCTCCTAATTCGTAAGTCTCTTCAATTGTAAGATGTCTTAAGGTTTGCAACGTTTGTTTTTTATCCCAAGGACATTGTTCACGCAGCTCGTCCATGATAATTAATAATCTTTCGAAGGCTTTAAGTTGAAGTTCTTTGCTCATTGTTTTATTTATTAGAACAAAATTAATTTATTTTATTAATTAAGTCATCTATATATAAAAAAAGAAGATCTTACGATCTTCTTTTTTTATATACTTATTTAGATTCCTTAATAACCCGCCCATTTAATTGCTGGATATCTCTAAAATTATTAATTGGCATTATTTTTCTTAAATCTTCAATCATTTTTAAAGAAACATCTACTGAATTTTTAAAAATAAACCATTGAACTCCTTCTGTACAAGGAGGAGTTGTTAGTGACCCCGTATAGGTATAATACGCTTGATTATCAGGTAAAACTTCTTTTAAATTGAAAACATCTTTTACTTCAATAGTCTCGTTAACTTTAATTGGTAAAAATTTATCAAGAAAATCAAAAGTTTCATTATTCCCTTTACTTTCTTTTGCCATTATAGCCACTACGGCAAACTTTCCTTCCTTATTTTTATGAACCATATGAATTACTAATGGATATCTAACTCCTTTAATAGTATGTTCTGCCGGTTCATGAAAATGAAATTGTACTAAATTATATTGATCTCCGTTAAGAGTTATATAATTTCCTTCTTCAAAATTAAACTGAATAGAATGCCCATTATTTACAACATCATGTATTTTTGTTTCTTCACTGTATTGGAAATCAATAGGCTGTAAAGTTTCATCCATTTCGGTTTCTACAATATCAACTGGAGATTGTGCGCTTCCTCCACAATCACTCTGATCAATTTCTGACCAATATTTCGGGCCTGTTTCTCCATCATAACTCCAGTGCTTTGATTCTTCAGGCACCTTTTTTTCTCCTTTATTATTCTCACAAGATATAAGAATAATTACTACCAAACCAAGCAAAATTTTTGCGCTAACCTTTTTCATTTTTTTTATTTAAAAATTAAATTATAGAAAAATAATATCAACTTTCAATTCAATTTTCAAAACTAAAAGCATTAAACCGAAGCAGAATTCATTTACTTTAAGCAAATGAATAATTAGATATATTTTCTTACAAATTTAAATTTTAAATTTCATTAATTACCTTTAAAAAATCATAAATAATTTCAAATATGTGTAGCTTAAAAAAAAATCCTGTCAAGAAAATGTCTTAACAGGATTAATATATTTGAATGTAAAAATCTACTATTCTTCTTTTTTAGCTTTTGCTTTTTTAGCAGCCGGAGCTTTTTTTGGTTTTTCTTCAACAACTGGTGCTTCTTCAGTAGTTTCAGCAGCAGCTGGAGCTAAATCAGTAACTAATCCTTTTGTTTGAAGTGTGTTGTACCAGTTTAATACTTTTTTAATATCAGAAGGATAAACTCTTTCCTCATCATAATCCGGTAAAATTTCTTTGAAGTAACCTGCTAATGTAGCATTATCTTCTTTGTGCGAAATAGCTTGCCCTTTGTTCTCTTTAGTTGCGATACGTTGCATTACTTCAGTCAATGGTTTTTCTCCTTCGTGTGTATAAATTGAAATTTCTGATAATAAACTTACGTTACTTTTTAAGTTTACTGTAATTTTTTTTCCATCTAATAATGATTCTGCCACAAAACCTGTACGAGTTTGTACTTTCAATACATATAAACCTGGTTTCCCAGAAATGGCTAAAATTTTCTCTAAATTCATGTTTATTAAAATTAGTATTAAGAATTTGATTTATTATATTTTCTCGATTCTAAAACTACTTTAGAATACTTATCTTCCTTTTTTTGCAGCAGCAAATTTCATTCTGTACTCTTGAAAAGTTTTACCCTCAGTAATATTTTTCAATTTCTTTTGAATCAAACGTTTTTTTAATGAAGATATTTTATCTGTGAATAAAACGCCTTCAATATGATCATATTCGTGCTGAATAACTCTTGCTATTAAACCATCAAAAACCTCTGTTTTCATTACAAAATCTTCTTCGCAATACTCTATCGTAACAGTTGGTTTTCTATAGACATCTTCGCGAACATCCGGAATACTTAAACATCCTTCGTTAAAACTCCACTCCTCACCTTCTTCTTTTACGATCTTAGCATTGATAAAAGTCTTTTTAAACCCTTTTAAGTTTTTTTGCTCTTCTGACGGTAAATCTTCATCATCGCTAAAAGGAGTCGTATCAATCACAAACAAACGAATTGCTGTACCAACTTGCGGTGCAGCTAGTCCAACACCATAAGCGTTGTACATGGTTTCATACATGTTTGCTATTGTTTCTTTTAAGTTTGGGTAATCTGGCGCAATTGCCTCACCCACTTTTCTTAAAACAGGATCACCATATCCTACAATTGGTAAAATCATTTGTATTATTTTAATGTATTATCTACTGAAAAACCTAAATTTAGTCCTCCTTAATTCAGGTGGCAAAAATAGTAAAAAATAGTCAATGAATAATTTTCTACAATAGAATATATCTATTTTTTGATAACTCCGCAAAATCTCATCCATAATTATGCCAAAATAATTCGTACAATTCTTACCTTTGCTAGTAAACCGCAATATATGCTTGATCGTATCTCGAAATTCACCAACAGTACTTCTTTTTTAAACGCCTCAAAAGTAACTATTGCTTCTGTTGTTCCTGTTTTAATTTTAAATTTTTTAGGACATTTCGAAATTGGTTTTACAATTGCTTTAGGTGCATTTTATACCTATCCAAGTGATATTCCGAGTTCATTAAGTCATAAGATCAAAGGACTTATTGTTGCTTCATTTATTGTATCCGGCGTTAATTTATTAGTAAATCTTACCTATCCATATCCGTTTCTATTTTATCCTTTTCTGGGGTTTCTGCTTTTTTTATGCTCGATGATTTCGGTTTATGGACAACGTGCTACTTTAGTTTCATTCTCAGCTTTATTATCTATTTCATTATCATTCGGGCATTTGCATGAAGGATGGGAAGCTTTTGAATACTCCGGTTTTATATTTATTGGCGGTATCCTATATTTAATTGTATCTCTTGTTTTTCATTTTATACAACCTTATAAGTATGTAGAATTACAAATTGCCGATGGAATAAAACTAACTGCAAAATACTTAAAATTAAGAGGTGATTTATGGAGTCCTGAAGCCAATAGACAAGCCATAATTGAGAAACAATTGGCCGTTCAGGTTGATTTAAATCTGATTCATGAAGATTTAAGAAAGATGCTTATTGGTAATCAGAGCGCATCTGCAACTACGAGTCAAAACCGTAAAATGCTGCTTGTTTTTATCACATTAGTCGAAATTCAGGAACTGGCACTTTATACATCCTTTGATCACAGTAAACTTCACGAGAAATTTGCTAAACATCCGGATGTTCTCAGAACTTATCAAAATGTAGCTTATAAACTAGCTTCAACTCTAAAAAAACTTTCTAAAAACGTACATCATATTGCCGTTTATGTAGATAAAAATGATTTAAAAAATGAACTTGATGCTCTTGAGTTTGCCATTTTTGATTACGAAAAAACATTAGGTCCTGAAGAAGCTGCTGAAGGCGTTTTGATGTTAACCAATATGCTGAAATACGCCAAAAACCAAGTTGGGAAAATTAAAATTATTCAGCGTGCTTTTTCGCTTGCCATGCAATCTTATAAACTAAAGGACAAGGATAAAGAGTTGGAAAAATTCTTAACGCCGCAATATTATCCGTTGCGCACGTTAACTGAAAATTTAAGTCTTTCCTCTTCTATTTTCAGGCATTCCTTGCGTTTAACGATTACCATTTTGATTGGTTTTGTTGTCGGGCAGCTTTTACCTTTTCAAAATGTCTATTGGATTTTATTGACGATCGTTGTAATTATGCGACCTGGTTATGGATTAACCAAAGAACGTTCGTACAATAGAATTTTCGGAACTATTCTGGGCGGATTACTGGCTTTTGGAATTGTTTCAATCATTCAAAATCATGTTGCACTTAGTATATTGTCTATCATTTGTATGCTTCTTGGAATTTCGTTTACTCAGATCAATTATAAAATAAGCGCAACTTTTGTGACCATGTACGTTGTATTTATATACGGAATTTTAACTCCCAATGTTGTTGAAGTGATTCAGTTTAGAGTTTTAGATACATTAGCCGGGGCGATTCTAGCCTTTGTCGCCAATCAGTTTTTATGGCCTGCCTGGGAATTTATAAATACACCTATCCATATTGAAAATACGATTCGTGCCAATAGAAATTACCTTAGGGAAATTGCTGATTTTTATAATAAAAAAGGAGAAATTCCAACGTCGTACCGATTAGCCCGAAAAAATGCTTTTGTTGAAATTGGTAACTTAATGACTTCTTTTCAGCGAATGATGCAGGAACCAAAGTCGAAACAAAAAACATTACCATTAGTCAACAAATTGGTTGTTTTAAACCATTCGATATTATCTGCTTTGGCATCATTATCGACATATATTCAGTCGCACCAAACAACATCAGCCTCAGAATCCTTTAATTATATTATAAAAACCATATTATCGAATTTAGATCATTCGATTTCTATTTTAAGAAATGAAGCCGTTATAACAGATACTTTTTTCGATAAAGAAGATGTTACTTTACAATTTGAAGAACTTAAACGAGTTAATTTTAAGCGCTTGGCTGCAGATGATGAACTCGATAAAGAAACACGTCAAGCCAAGATGCAGGAAGCTCAAATGGTTATCGAACAATTGATCTGGATGAGCAATCTTGCCGAAAAGATTCTGAAAATTACAAAAGAGATAAAAGCAACAAATCCAGATTAATTCATCTGGATTTGTTATTTATTATAAGATCTGAGCTTAGTTATTTCTTAATTTCAAAACTTCAGAAGTATGTTTTCTAAGTTCTGCTAAAAGCTCTGGTTTATCATTTAAAGTCTGTCCGTAAGAAGGAATCATGTTTTTCATTTTTGCCTCCCATTCCGGTGTTTTAATTTGGTCTGTAAAACATCTGTTAACCAAATCAACCATAATAGCTACTGCAGTTGATGCTCCCGGAGAAGCTCCTAATAAAACCGCTAAAGTTCCGTCATGAGTATTGATAACTTCTGTACCAAATTCTAAAACTCCACCACCTTTTTCATCTTTTTTAATCACCTGAACACGTTGCCCCGCTTTCTCTAATTTCCAGTCTTTAGAACGTGCTGTTGGCAAATATTCGCGTAAAGCTTTCATTCTGTCTTTTGGAGACTGACGCACTTGCTCGATTAAATACTTAGTTAATGGAATATTATGAAATCCCGCTGATAACATCGGAATTAAATTGTTTGCTTTTATAGATAATGGTAAATCCAAGTAAGAACCATTTTTTAAGAAACGTGTTGAGAATCCAGCAAAAGGACCAAAAAGCAATGCTTTTTCTCCGTCAATTACACGAGTGTCAATATGAGGAACTGACATTGGTGGTGCACCAACACTAGCTTTACCGTAAACTTTTGCCTGATGTTTAGCAATTACTTCCGGATTTGTACATTTTAACCATTGTCCGCTTACCGGAAAACCTCCGTAACCATCTCCTTCAGGAACATTTGCCTTTTCTAACAAAGGAAGTGAACCTCCACCAGCTCCAATAAAAACAAATTTGGTATAAGCTTTTCGTTTTTGACCTGTTGCTATATCAGTTACCTTAATTCTCCAGGTTTTATCCTCACGCTGTTTTAACTTTGTTACTTCATGATTAAAATGTAAAGTAACGCCATCAAGTTTTTCTAAGTAATTAAACATACTTCTGGTCAAAGCACCAAAATTAACATCGGTACCAATTTCCATGTGAGTAGCTGCCAGTTTTTCATTAGCTTCTCTACCTTCCATTACAAGTGGCATCCATTCTTTCAGCTTTTCAAAATCAGAACTGAATTCCATTTGCGAAAAGATTGGATTACTTTGCAATGCTTCAAACCTTTTTTTAAGGTATTCTACATTTTTTTCTCCCCAAACAAAACTCATATGAGGAACGCTTTTAATAAAATTATCTGGAGATGGCACTTTATTTTCCTGAACCAGATAGGACCAGAATTGACGAGAAATCTCAAAAGATTCCGCTATACTTATTGCTTTTTTTGGGTCAATACTTCCGTCAGCCTTTTCTGGAGTGTAATTTAGCTCACAAAAAGCTGAATGTCCTGTTCCTGCATTATTCCAAGCATCTGAGCTTTCGGCTGCAGCAACATCTAATCTTTCGTAAATTTCAATTTTTATATCAGGTTGTAATTCTTTCAAAATTACCCCAAGAGTAGCACTCATAATTCCCGCTCCAATAAGTACTACTTCACTATTAGAACGTATTGTTTCATTAGGCATAACAATATTGTTTTTAAAGTGCAAAGGTACTTTTTATAATTGCAAAAAAAAACTAAAATTATATGATAAAAGTTATGTTTTTCTAAAAAATAAGAGGCTATGGTTTTGAATGTTAAAAAAATTAAAAACGTTTTGAAGAAAGATAATCCTGAAGCATTATTGTAGCCGAAATTTCGTCAATTAATCCTTTATTCTGACGCTGTTTTTTACTCAGTCCACTATCGATCATTGTTTGAAATGCCATTTTTGAAGTAAACCGCTCATCTACACGAACGACTTTCATATCCGGAAAAATATTAGAAAAATGAGTTACAAATCCCTTAACAATTGAAGCACTTTCTGAAGGTTGTCCGTTCATTTGTTTGGGCTCGCCAATTAAAACTGCTTCGACTTTTTCTTTGGCAAAATAATCTTTCAAAAAATCGATTACCGTATTTGTGGGAATCGTAGTCAAGCCAGAAGCTATGATTTGCATTTCGTCAGTAACAGCAATTCCGGTACGTTTTTGTCCGTAGTCTATGGAGAGGATTCTTGGCATTTTTTGTTTTTTAAGCAAAGATAGAAAGGAAAAATCATAATCTTAAAGAGAATTTCTATATTTAATAAATGCAAAAACAGAAACTTTTTGAAGATCAACATCTACTTCATAAACAGAAACGTAACCTTTAAAAACATAATCTCTAATATTTTCGTAACTAAAATGAATTGATTTTTTAAAATGAAAAGGATTCACCAAATCTTTTTTAAGTTTCTTAAGCAAATCATTCTTGAATTTCCTTGCGGCTATCGGTTTATCTCTGGCTATATAATCAACTTGTTCATTAAGACTTAGTATAAATTCTGTAGTAAAACTAACTTTCATATTTAGAAATTGTTTTTTCCAAAATCTCATCTAATTCTTCGAAAGTATACAACTTCGTATTACCACTTTTTAATTTTGCATAAGCTTCATGCACTTTTCGTTTATCTTCTTCAAAATTAGAATCTTCTTCAATAATTCTCAATTCATTTGGAGAAAACTCACTTAATAACTTAAGCACTTTCTCTTTAATCTCCGGTTGAAACTCTAATCTGATCGCTTCCATAATACTTTCATTTATAACACAAATATAAACCTTTTAAATCTAATCTTATTTAGATTTAACGTTACAATAAAAAATCCGTTTTGAAAACTCAAAACGGACTTTTACTCAAATATCTGAAACTAAAAAAAACAATTAAATTTACCTATTAAATAACCTTCTAAAAAAACCTCTTTCCTCTTCTTCCTCCTCTTCTTCTGCTACATATTGAGAAAATTTCGACTGACCTTTTTCATGTTCATAAATCAATTCCTTAATATATTCAACATACGTTCTCTTTTTTTCTTCCAGAAATCCAATCAAATATTTTTCGCTAAACTCTACTCCGCTCGCAGCTTCAATTTGCAATAGCTTTTTATATAAAGGAATAATATGTTGCGTAATCACTTCTTGCGGAACTGATTGTCTTCGTCCAAAATAATTTACAATTACACCGTTTTCATCTTTTGCGATTTCAAAATCAGTAATAACCCAATAATATCTTCCGGATTTAGCCAGATTTTTTACAATTGCGTGGAAGTTTTTTCCGCCTTTAAGATTTTCCCAAAGCACTTTAAAAATAACTTTTGGCATATCCGGATGGCGAATAATATTATGGGGCTGCCCCATTAACTCGTAATCCTCGTAACCCGAAACATCAACAAATGTCTCATTTGCATATTCAATGATGCCAAACGCATTTGTTTTACTCATAATTACCTGAGTTTTGTCCCACGAGACTTCTTTATCTATAACTGGAATTCGGTTTTGTAGTTGATTTTCTTGATTCATTTTCTACTGATTATAATGATTTGTTTTGGAATGGTATTTTATAATTCCGAATTGAAAATCATTCCGGAATCGTGCCGCGAAATTAGAAAGAAGAAAAAATTGAAAATCTGATTTTTGTCATATTTTGATATTAAAAAAACTTTTAGAGGAAGTTATTTGAATACATTATCACTATTAGCCGAAATTTTTATTTATCAAATTAAAAACAAAAAGTTATATCTGTAACATTTTACAAAGGTTTTACTTTTTTGCTTTTGCTCAAATAGGTTATCTTTGCCAAAAATTAAATCATATGAATTCTTTACAAACTATAATTGAACAAGCTTGGGAAAACAGAGCTTTATTACAAGAAACCACTACAACTGATGCCATTAGAGAAGTTATCGAATTGGTTGACGCAGGGAAATTACGTTGTGCTGAACCAGTTGGTGATAAGTGGCAAGTAAACGAATGGGTTAAGAAAGCAGTTGTAATGTATTTCCCAATTCAAAAAATGGAAACATGGGAATCCGGTATTTTCGAATATCACGATAAAATGTTGCTAAAAAGAGGTTATGCTGAAAAAGGAATTCGTGTAGTACCAAATGCTGTTGCACGTTACGGAGCTTATATTTCCAGCGGTGTTATTTTGATGCCAAGTTATGTAAATATTGGTGCTTATGTAGACGAAGGAACTATGGTTGATACTTGGGCAACTGTTGGTAGTTGTGCTCAAATTGGTAAAAATGTTCACTTAAGCGGTGGTGTTGGAATTGGTGGAGTTTTAGAGCCATTGCAAGCTGCCCCGGTAATTATTGAAGACGGTGCTTTTATTGGTTCTCGTTGTATAGTCGTAGAAGGTGTGCATGTTGGCAAAGAAGCTGTTCTTGGTGCTAACGTTTGTTTGACTGCTTCAACAAAAATTATTGATGTAACTGGTGATGAGCCTGTTGAAATGAAAGGTTTTGTTCCTGCACGTTCAGTTGTTATTCCTGGAAGTTATACTAAAAAATTCGCTGCTGGTGAATTTCAGGTTCCATGTGCCTTAATCATTGGTACTCGTAAACCATCTACAGATTTAAAAACCTCATTAAATAATGCACTTCGCGAATACGATGTTGCTGTTTAAGTTTTAGATATAAAATTCAACTTTTGAAATATCAAAGCCTTCCTGATCACAGGAAGGCTTTTTTTTTTATCACATCTTTTTAAAAAGTGATTTATTGAGGCTACTTTAAGCTTAAAAAAGCAAAAGTTATTTTTTAACCTTAAAATACTGACTAACAATACTCAACATAAAATACTTCAAATAACACCAATTTTTCTCTTATGTTATTTAATTTTTTTTTTCTTTTGCAAAAAAATTCCCCTAGTTAAATAACAATTTCATAATAATAAATAAATGGTTAATCACAAAAAAAGTACTATAACATTTTTAAAAAATCTCCTCTTAATTATTACTATTTATACAGCATTTAGAGCCTTGTTTTATTTTATGAATATTGAATTATTTGGAACATTTTCTTTTGAAACATTTCTTGGTGGTTTACTTTTTGATCTTTCCGCGATTGCCTATCTAAATACTTTTTTCATAATTGCATATTTATTTCCGGGTAATTTTAAATACAAACCCAAATATCAAAAGACTTTAAAAATTGCCTTTTACACTGTTAATTTAATTTTTATAGCAACAAACTTTATTGATCTAATCTACTTTAGATTTACTGGCCGAAGAAGTACCTATAACATGATTACCGCTAAAGGAATGGAACACGAAGCGATAGGATTAATTCCAACTTTTCTCGTAGAGTTCTGGTATATTACCTTTATCTTTTTTGTACTTAGTATTTTATTATGGTTTCTAATTTCTGTTCCAAGTAATGATATTTCAGTACAAAAATTAACCAAAAAAGATTATTATAAACAATCTGCATTTCTGGTTCTTTCAATTGTAATAATTTTAATTATTGGTCGCGGAGGTATACAAGAGAAACCTATTAAAATTGTAGATGCGATTCAATATGGAGCCCTTCAAAATACTGGGCTAGTCTTAAACACACCATTTACTATTTTAAAAACCATTTCAAAAAATGATGATATTGAAGAAACTAACTATTTCAACAAGAAAGAGTTAATCAATATTTACGATCCTAAAATTTCATTAAACCCAAATCAGGCTCCTATCAAAAAAAATGTTATCATTTTGATTTTAGAAAGCTATGGAAATGAAAATGTTGGGCGTGGACAAACTCCTTTTTTAGATTCGCTTATAACAAAATCCCATTATTTTAAAAATGCCTTTGCAAACGGAAAAGTTTCTATTGATGCTGTTCCTTCAGTACTTTCGAGCATTCCGAGTTTAATGAACAATTCATTTATAACATCTAGTTTTTCATTAAATAAAGTAGATGGACTTCCTAAAATTTTAAAAGATAAAGGCTATAACACTTCCTTTTTTCATGGTGCGTTCAATGGTAGCCAAAACTTTGATCAATACACAAAAGTAACCGGTTTTGATCAGTACTTTGGTAAAGATGAATACACGGGCAAAGATGCCTTTGACGGTAAATGGGGAGTTTTTGATGAGGAGTTTTTGCAATTTTTTGCTTCCAAAGTAAAAACATTCAAACAGCCATTTTTCACTACATTATTTACCATTTCATCACACACACCTTATACGATTCCAGAAAGATATAAAGGAAAATTCCCAAAAGGAACTACAGAAATTCATGAAAGTGTAGCTTACACCGATTATGCTTTGCGCAAATTTTTTGATAATGCAAAGAAACAAGACTGGTTCAAAAACACTCTTTTTGTTCTTACTGCAGATCATACATCAGCAGGAGGAGATAAAGATATAGACAAAACAAATATGGGAAAATTTAGAATCCCAATTTTGTTTTATGATCCCTCAAATCCTGGATTTGCTGGTGTTGACGAAAAGATTTTTCAGCAAACCGATATTATGCCTAGTATCTTAGATTATCTCAATATTAAAAGCAGCATGATTAGTTTTGGGAAAAGCTATAAATCCAAAGAAAATTTTGCCGTTTATTATCTTCAGGGAACTTATCATTTAGTTCAGGATGATTATTATTTAGCTTTTGCAAACAATGAAACTATTGGGTTATACAACTGGAAAAAAGATGTTTTATTAAAAAGAAACTTAACACACACAGACAAATTACAAGCAAAAAAAATGGAAACTTTCTTAAAAGCATATATACAAACTTTTAATGGAAGAGTCATTAATAATGAACTTGTTATTTAAAGAACTTCAAAATAAAAGATTTCGAATACAAATTAAAAAATCCAAATTCCAATTGATACTATTGGAATTTGGATTTTTTTTGCTTCAATTTGTAACCAACAAAAAGACTCCGTTTTCTATATGAAGATACTTGTAATTCAACAAAAAATGATTGGTGACGTTTTGATCAGCAGTATAATATGCAATAATTTGCGTACTGCATATCCAGATGCTCAAATAGATTATTTAGTTTACGCCTCGACAACTCCCGTTTTGGAAGGTAATTCAAGTATTGACAACATTATTTTATTCGAAGAAAAACATCGTAAAAGCAAAAAGGAATTATTAAAGTTCGGCTTGCAAATTAGAGCCGAAAAATATGATTTATTAATTGATGCTTATTCGAAACTCGAAAGCTGGATTTTGGTTTTATTAAGCAATGCCAAACAAAAAATCTCTTATAAAAAACCCGGAAGAAACTTTTTATATACTGATAATGTTCCGTTTGAGCCTTTTCCAAAAACTAATTTAGGATTAGCGATCGAAAGACGTCTTTCTTTATTAGAGCCTTTGGATTTAAAGATAAAAACAGATCCAATTCCAAAGTTATTCGTTTCAGAAAAAGAAAATCAGGAAGCTATTGCTCTTTTTGAAAAACATAATGTTCGAAAAGATCGAAAAACGGTTATGATAAGTCTTTTAGGAAGTGAAAAACTAAAAACATACCCTTTAGAATTCATGGCTAAAGTGGTTGATTATGTTGCGGATAATGCCGATGTGAATATTCTTTTTAATTACTTCCCAAAGCAGCTTGAAGAAGCCAAAACTGTTTATGACGCTTGTAAACCTTCAACACAGGAAAAAATCTACTTTAATTTATTAGGTGGAGATTTGCGATCTTTTATTGGCTTAGTAAATCAATGTGATATAATTATTGGTAATGATGGTGGTGCAATTAATATGGCAAAAGCGCTTGAAAAGCCTTCTTTTATTATTTTTTCTCCTTGGATAGAAAAGAAAATCTGGGCAACTTTTGAAGATGGAATTCATCATCTTTCGGTACATTTAAAAGACTACCGTGCTGATTTATTCGAACAGAAAACAGAAAAAATACTCAAAAAAGAGTCTTTATCTTTATATCAGGAATTTAAGCCTGAGTTTTTTAAAGATAAAATTGAATTGTTTCTAAAGCAAAATCTTAGCTCTTCTGCAGAATGATTTTACCGGAAAAACAACTTTTAACGGCATTGGTAATTACGTACAATGAGGAACAAAACATAAAAACTGTTCTCGATCATTTGGCTTTCGCCGATGAAATTATCGTTGTAGATTCTTTTAGTACAGACAAAACCTTCGAAATAGCAGCATCTTTCAAAAACGTGAAAGTTGTACAGCATGCTTTTGACAATTTTGCCGCACAACGTAATTATGCTTTAAGTTTAGCTTCGAATTCGTGGATACTTTTTCTAGATGCCGACGAAAGATTAACTCCTGAACTTCAAAAGGAAATTAGCTTTATAATCAATCAGAAAAATAGTGCTTCAGCATATTTTATGCGCCGAAACTTTATGTTCGAAAATAAAAAGTTACGCTTTAGCGGATGGCAAACAGATAAAATTATTAGACTTTTTAAGAGAGAAAAAGCCAGTTATAATATCAATAAAATAGTTCACGAAAAGCTAATTGTAAATGGAAAAATCGGAAAACTAAAAAGCAAGCTTATACATCATTCGTATTCGAATTATGAAGATTATAAGCAAAAAATGGTTTTCTACGGGCAATTAAAAGCTCAGGAAGAGATACTAAAAGAAACCTCTCCAAATTATTTTCATTTTTACATTCGTCCTGCATACCAATTTCTGAATCAATATCTGGTTCGCCTTGGTTTTCTGGATGGTAAAAAAGGAATTATAATTTGTTATTTAAATGCTTTGAGTGTTGCTGTACGTTTTCAGGAACTTAAAAAGATAAAAGCAAAAAACTAAGATTTTTTCCAGAATTTCAGTTTCTTTTTAAGTCTTTTCTTTCTTGCGAATTCTTCTTGAAAATCAGAAGTTGCCTGCCACATTTTTTCAAAAATTTCAGCTTCAGTTTTGGCTGTATAGAACTTTGAATATTCATTGCTCATGATCGCAATCATTCCTTTTTGCGGCGTTAAACGGCTGAAATTATTCATACGTTGCTCAAAACTCATTACATCATGAAAATTCATTCTATTTAAATCAACCAAAAAGAATTCATATTGATTTTTAGCTACTTTTTTGATTAACGTATTTCCAGGAGAATGATCCAGAAACTCCACTCCTTTTTCGTGCAAATCAAAAGTAAACTTCGTAAATTGTCTTAATATAGTATCGTGATCAGGATAATCAGGGATTTCAACCAGTTCTCTATATGTCAATTCGGTTACTAAATGCTCGCTGGCATAGTAACTATCTTTTAATCCAATAATATTAAAATTTTCAAGAAACGCAATAGGTTCCGGTGTTCCTATTCTCTTTTCTAATAAAATTGTAGCATATTCAAAAGATCTTCTGGCTTTTGATTTTCTGAAATACTTATAAGCAACTTTGTTTATTATATTAGGAATTTTAAACGATTTTATGTTGATTATTTTACCGTTTAAATCAAATAATTTGATCTTATTTCTATCTCCATTACCAAAAAGCTCACCCTCGGTATTGAAATTTTTAATTAAAAACAGTATGTCTTTTGAGCTTTTTATAGCAGAAGAAAATTTAAATTTTGCAATCATGTTAATGTAAAATTGATTTAATATTTTTCAATTATTGGCTTCCAAAAATTAATTACTTTGGGTTTGTTAATAGCATGACAGCCAAATGGAAGTTCATTATGAGTTAATTTCATTGCAAGATTAGGTTTTCTGTCTATGGCAAAATATACAGCTTCTTTATAATTAGGGATTTTAAAATTTAAATCGAATTCTGGCGCCTTTAAAGACCAAAAGACATCTTCAATAGCATAAATCTCCTTATCTTTTTCATTTAAAAAATCAAAAATAAATTCCTTATATTTTTTAGAAATTTCATAATGTGATTTCACCTTTCGTAATGAAAACCCTCCATTTCCGACTTTAAAGAATATTGCTTCTCTAGCTCTTTTCTTTTTCGATCGAAATAATTTACCAAGTTTATACAATAAACTCCTGCAAGTGGAGTCTGCATAAGTTGCTAACCAGGGAGCACCAATATAATCATATCCCTTTTCACACCAATTTTTCAAATCGTCTTTAAAAACAAATGCATCCAATTGATAGATTAAAATATATTCTGTGTCTAAAAAACTTTCATAAAAAGTAGAAGATAATAATAATTCATTATAACCTTCAATATTAGCAAAATAGTGTTTTGGGAAACTTTTAGAAGAAATGTTGTCAAATTTTTCTGATAAATAAGAATGATTTAATCCTTCCGGGTGTACTATTACAATTTCATAATCTTTTAAGATTTTACAACACTGAAGAAATGATTTTTCTTCTAGCTTACCAAAAAATTCCTTATATACAGGAATAACTATTTTTACAAAATTTTTAGGCATGTGGCACTTTATAATTAGATCTAGACATCAAGAATCTAAGCAAACATAGATGTTTTGTTTTTTTTTCAAGTTAAAAAAAACAAAAATAAACTTATTACTAACAAGAAAGTCAATAAATAAATAAAAATATAAATTTAAGTGAAAGAAATCATAAACAGGCTAAAAAAATCCATTTTTGATCATAAATTTATTAAGAAAAAACATTTTAAAACTATCTAATATTTTAAGGAAGTATTTAATCTTCTTAAAAATGGATTGTATGTAGTAAAAAATAATAAATTTTTAATAATTGGAAATCTAACAAACATATTGCAACAATTTTAAAATAAAATGGACAATTTTTTTTAAAGCCTAACTTAAATACATACAATAAACAATTTAGTATCATTAAAAAAAATGTCTGTTTTTCAAGAAAACAGACATTTCAAATTTTATAAAAAGTAATTTAAGAAATATTAAAAATTAGTTGCTCACTGTCACCTTAAAAGATGTCATTTGATCATTCCAATTTGTACCTGGTCCCATTCTATGACCTCCAAGGTTACCATCATAAAGTTCTAATGGTACTAAGAAACTTATAGATCTACCACCATAATTCTGATCTCTAAATAAAGTTACAGTATACTTATTAAGCACATCAACTTTAATATAAAAAGAACTAGCTTTATCACTAAAACCATAAGGAATACCAACATCCGGAATTTCAACACCATTATCATACACTGGAAATGTTAAAAATTGTCCGGGATTAGAAATATTGTGCTCATAAAAAGTAATACTTCCAGTTTGAACTGCAGCCGTTTTACCTGTTATTGATTTTTTAGAACTATTTTTATTGTCTAAATTTAAAGCTTTTTGCAAATCTTTATAATTGTCAAAAAATAATAAGCTTTTATCAGCATTTAGGTAAACTGCTAATTCTTGTAATTCTTGTATTTTTTGATAAACATCGTTTGCAACACTTTCATTAAGTACAATTGTAGAATCATTTTTTACTTCGTAAGAAGATGAATATGATTTAGATTTGTATGAAAAGTTCATAACATTCTTTGTTACGTCAGTTTTCTTTTCAATTCCATTGACATTAGAAGTTGAAGATTCCTGATCAGAACTACATGATAATAACGAAGTTACTACTAAAACACAAAGTAACACTTTTTTCATTTTATTTTTTTTAAGGTTAAACGTATAAATAACTACACAAACGTACGAATAAATCTTAAAAATTCTCAAAATAGAAAAAATAAACAAATATTATATTACAAAAAAGATATTTAAAAATTTCAAATAAAAATTCAGCTAAATTCAAAAAAAGCAACTCCTCCAAATTTGAATTATTATCTTTGTCGAAATTAAAGTTTTTACATCAAAAATACCAATCTGGAAGTTATCGACGAATTCACAATCATAAAATATGTTGGAACATTATAAAAAATCTTAAAAATTCAATTAATCTTTCATTTGAAGAAGACATAAACAATCATGAAAAAAACTTTCAAAAATCACGCAACCATTAACGGCTTTTGATATCTTAATAAAAAACTGTGCTTATAAAAAATGAGAAACATTTTTCTTTAATTTTTTAAAGATTTTTTTGAAAAAAAAGCACACTAAATTCTTTTTAATATCTTCGCCAACTTAAGAATCATCTTATATTGTAAATAACATTCATTACCAACCTAATAGACAATCTTAATTTTAATATTAAATATTACATTTCAACACAAAACAATTTATGCGTATCACCTTAGTAAGCTATGATAATTGGGGATTTAATAATCACATTGCGATCTCTTTAAGACACAAGGGACATAATGTACATCATATTAATTTTAATAAGTATGAATACAAGTATCCTAATTTTCTTTGCCGAATACATAATTTTATTCTAAAAACATTTCTTAAGAAAAACTTAAAAACGATATATTTTGGAAAAAAAATCCTTGAAAATCTAAAAGAAATTAATGAAACACAAGATGTAATATTAGTCATCAAAGGTGATTTTATTGATCCAAAAAGCGTTTTAGAATTAAAGAAATATGGAAAAAAAACAATCGCATACTTTAATGATAATACCTATCGTTGTCCTAAAATAATTAGAGTTATTCCCAATTTTGATGAAGTTTTTTCATTTGAAAAAGAGGACTGCAAAAAATATAACTTAAAATCTGCCACAAATTGGATCTATAATTCTGATTGTAACGTGCCTCAAAAACCATTTGAATATAAGGTTTTTAATATTATCTCAAAAGATAGAAGACTTCCTATTGTTTCCAGAATTGCAACTGATTTAAAATCAAAAAACATCAGCCATAAGTTTTTCGTTTATGATAAAAAATACAAACAACAAACTTCGACTATTGAGTTTATAACAAATCATATTCCGCTATCAGAAATAAATGAATACATAAATCGTTCGCAGGTTTTACTTGATGTAAATCGAAAAGGTCAAAGCGGACTAACATTTAGAGTTTTTGAAAGCATAGGATTGCAGAAAAAACTAATTACCACAAATCCGGATATTGTAAATTATGATTTTTACAATCCTAAAAATATTTTGGTGATTAATGAGGAAAATCCTGATATTCCATTATCATTTTTTGAATCAGAATATGAAAATTTACCTGATAATATTTTTTATAAATATACATTAGAAGGCTGGATTGACAATGTAATTTATAATACGCTCAGATAATTTAATACAAAAATAATGGCTCAATATATATATATCGTTTGCCCACCAAAAAAAGCGACCGGAGGTCCGGAAGCCCTACATCAATTAGGCTATATTCTAAACTCATTAGGCTATAATGCTAAAATGCTGTACTCAAAACACAAAAAAGATCCTGTACATCCTTTCTATAAAAACTACAATGTTCCTTATGTAATGAAGGTGAAAGACAGCGTGGAAAATGTGATGATTATACCTGAATCAATGACAAACCTTATTGCCAAATATCCTTTGGCACAGAAAAAAGTCTGGTGGTTAAGTCTTGATTTTTACGAGGTTTTAATGAATAGCCGTGAAGAGAAAAAAAATTGGATTAGAAAAATATTCGTGCCTTATAAACATACTGAATATCGTTTTGAACCAAACAAAACTGTTACACACTGGTACCAGTCGCAGAGAACAAAAGAGTTTTTACTGACTAAAAAACTTGACAATGATATTGCTTATTTGTGTGATTATGTAACGGAACTTTTCTTTGAAAATTTACCAGAACAAAACAATTTTCCAAAAGAAAACATTATCACATACAATCCAAAAAAGGGACTGGATAAGATCGAAAAATACATGAACCTTCTTCCTCAATACAATTGGGTACCGCTAAGCGGAATGACAAGAGAAGAAATGAGGGATACTTTACGAAAAACAAAATTGCATTTAGATTTTGGTTACTTTCCAGGAAGAGACAAAATTCCTAGAGAAGCATTAATTTCCGGTGTATGTTTATTAACAGGACGTGACGGAACATCAGCGTTTAAAGAAGATTTGGGAATACCTGAAAGATACAAATTGCATGCTGACGAAGTGCAAACTGAAAAAGTAATTGAGCTTATTAATCATGTAATGAATAATTATGAAGAAGTTTTTGAAGAATTATCCTCTTTTAGAACATTTGTTATGAATGAAAAAAGCAGAATGATTGAAGATGTAAAACAACTTTTTAATAAAAACTAACTAAAACACTATGTTTGTAAGCGTTGTAATGATTACTTATAATCACTCTTTATATATTAAACAAGCCATTGAGAGTATTATATCACAGAAAACTAATTTTGATTTTGAACTTGTTATTTGTAATGACAAATCTACAGATGACACTGATGCTATTATTAAAGAAACCATAGCCTCAAATCCAAATGGACACAAAGTTAAATATTACAATAATGAGGTCAATTTGGGTATGATGCCAAATTCTGTGTCTGCTTTAGAGAAAGCTTCAGGAAAATACATTGCATTGTGCGAAGGTGACGATTATTGGTGTGATGATCAAAAGCTACAGATTCAGGCTGATTTTTTAGAAAACAATCCTGATTTTAGCATTTGTTTTCATAATGTATATCTATTGACGGGAACAGAACTTAAAGAGGACAATCCGAGAAAAAAAATACCTGAAATCACCACTATAAAAGATCTTGCAAAAAACAATTATATCCACACACCAAGTGTGATGTATAGAAATAACCTGTTTGAACTTCCAAAATATTTTGGCGAAGCACCAATTGGAGATTACTTTTTGCACATGTTAAATGCACAACATGGGAAAATAAAATATATGGATAAAATTATGTCTGTATATAGGATTCATAATACCTCTTACTGGTCTTCTAAAAAAGAAGCTGAACAAAGAATAATTATGATTGATTTTCTAACCAAATTAAAAACGTATTTTGATCAGGAGACCCAAAAAATATTAGATCGACAAATTCTAAAGATAAAATCAAAAGATATGTCGTTTCTGGAAAAACAATTATATAAAATAAAGTCTCTGTTTTAGCAGAGACTTTATTTTTTTATAATTCTTTCAATTCTTCTAAAATTCAAGTTTCTTAGCTGGAATTCCAAAGACTGTAGTATTTTCTTTTACATTTTTAATAACCAGACTAGCTGCTCCAACGGTTGCGCCTTTACGAACTATTACATGTGGCAGTATTGTAGCACGCGTATTAAGCGTTGATTCTTCTTCGAGAACTACAAATCCTCCTGTGAAAGAATAAGAGCTTAAATGTGCCCATTTTTTAATTTTAGTATCATGTCCTAAACCCACATAACCTTGTATAGTAACAAAATCCGCAATAATACAATCATTACTGATATTGGCATACATAAAAACAATTAAACCTTCACCAACACAAACATTAGTATTTAATTTTGTTGAAGGATGAATTAAATTAATAAATCTACCGCCTTTTTCCAGAATTAATTCAGCATAATGTTTTTTCCATTTTACAGTTCCTAATGCACAAACAAAAACATCATTTTCCTGGATTTCATAATCTTCTACAGAAGAGATAATTTGAGGATAATTTTCAAAACCATTAAGTGCATCTATTTTATCATCTAAAAAACCCTTAACAACATATTCTATATTATACCCTGAACATTGTGTAGCGAGATCATAAACTTCACGTCCAAAGCCTCTTGCCCCAATAATTATCAAATTTTTCATTGCTCTATTTTTAAATTACATGCCGCCCACGAATAACCTACTCCAAAACCTGCCAGAATTAAATTTTTAATATTGTGCAGTTTCTCTTGCTTTTGAGCTTCATAAAGTGCAATTGGAATTGTAGACGAAACGGTGTTACCACAATGTTCCATTGCTATAAAGAATTTTTCCTCAGGAATTTTTATTTTCTTTCTTAAATGATTAAGCATGTATTTATTGGCCTGATGAAAAATATACAAATCAATATCGTCTTTTGATAAGTTAGATTTTTCTAAAATTGATTCGGTAAGTTTTGGAACAAATTCTCCTGTGAAATTGAAGATTTCAGTTCCATTCATGAATAAATTTTTGTCATTTCGGATGTTTCCAAATTCATCTTTAATATCCTCATTTTCATCAGAAACCGGAAAACGCATTCCGCCCTGTTTTACAATCAGATTTTCTGCACCTTTTCCATCAGTACCAAAAACGAAATTCTCAATAGAGCAAAAACCTTTCTCACTTGTAATTAAAGTAGCTGCTGCTGCATCTCCAAAAATAGTTTTATTACTTTTATCTTTCGGATGAATAAATTTTGAATATGTTTCTGAAGTAATTAATAAAATATTTTCAGCCATTCCTCCGGCAATCAAACCTTTTGCCAAACTCAATCCATAAACAAAACCAGAACATCCCAGATTAAAATCTAAAGCTCCAATTGATGTTTTTAATCCCAATTTTTCCTGAATAATACAAGCTGTTGTAGGCAAAAAATAATCCGGACTTTGTGTACAAAACAACAAATAGTCAATTGTTGATCGATCTATATTATGTTCTGTAAACAATTTTTCAGCAGCCGAAACAGCCATATCAGACGAAAATTCATCACTTGCGCTTATATGACGTGAACTGATTCCTGTTTTTGAGCTTATTTTTTCAATATCCCATTCCGGAAATTCCTGATTGATTAAATCATTAGATAAAACAGCTTCAGGGAGATAATAGGAAATGGCCTTTATACTTGCTTTCATCTTTAGATTATATTGTTGAAGTTCTTCCTCCATCCAAAACTATATTTTGCCCCGTAATCCAACTGCTCGCTTCCGATAATAAAAATACAATCGGGTTAGCAACCTGAACCGGATCACCATATCCCAAAGGATATTTTTTTTCATCCTGCTGGATAACTTCTAAAGATAGATCCTCGATAGATTTTGAAGTAATTTCTGTTTTTACCATACCTGGTGAAACGCAATTTACACGGGTTTTGCTTACTGCAAACTCACTTGCCCAAACTTTCGAAATAGCAATTAGTGCACCTTTACTAGCAGCATAGATTCCATTTCCTTTCATTCCGAATAAACCTGCAATTGAAGAAACCAAAACAATTGAACTGCCTTTATTAATTTTTTTCTTTTTGAAAATTAAGTTTATCAAATAAGCAATCGAGTCAAAATTTATACTCCTCATTTCATTCATTAATTCTTCTGAATAAAACTTAACAGGAGCCAAAGACACAATTCCTGCAGAATGAACAATTCCGTCAATATTTTCGATTGTATCAACAATAGTTTTAATATCCTCCATTTTAGACAAATCTGCGGTTATAAAACTATGTCCCGTTCCGCATTCTTGTACTAGTTTTTCCAAAAAATCTTTACGTCTGGCTACTGCTATAAAAGTACCGCCTTGTCTTGCGATTGCCAGACAGGTTTCGTAACCAATTCCTGAAGATGCTCCTGTTACAAGTATTTTTTTTTCTGATAAATCGAATGGATTCATTATATGTTTTTTAGTTCTTTTTGTTTATTAAAATATTCGTAAAACTTTAAAATCCGAAACTCTTCATCACCAAATATTGGAGAATGGTTTTTAAAATTAGCAAGATTGCCTTGAATATTTTCTATAATTTTTTTGTCTTCATTTAAAACTAAATCCAAAGAATCATTAGAACTGTTATTAATAAAATCAATAATATTTTGTTCTGATTCACTTAATTCTTTTTCAAATTTTGAAGAAAAATATCGTACTCTTAAATTTGTTTTCGAAGGGGATTCCGGAAGCATAAATCCAAAATAAAATCCTTTTCCTTCTACAGAGCTTATAAATGCATTTGGATAGATGTAAAAATGCAGATATCCTTGTGTTTTAAAAGTTCTGTTTGACAAAGATTTTTCAATAATTTTACTGGGCTTTACATCCTCACTTTTGGGAAACTCGCACCAACTATGTCCTTCAAAAAAATCAAATTTTTCTGGAGGCACAGAACCAAATCCCATTTTTGCAAATGAATTTTCGTGTACAGAAGTACAATGATAACATTCTAAAACATTTTCGACCAAAAGTTTCCAGTTTACTTTATGCTCTATTGTATAATCTATTGTTTTGGTTCCAAAATGAGAACTTATCTCTTGAAGCGGAGCATATATATTTCCTAAATAATGCTCTAAACTTCTATCGAATTCCTTATTTAATTTCAGAAAAATAAAATCGCCACAAAAGGCAACCTCATACTCTTTAAGTCTTAATTCATTTATATGATCTTTTTCAAATGAATTTCGACACATTAAACCCACAACATTACCTTTTTTTCCGTAAGTCCAGTTATGATACAAACATGACGAAACCCTGTTTCCGGAAGGTTCCTCGTGTATGGTATTAAATCTGTGCAGGCAAACATTTTGAAAAGATTTTATAGTACCATTAAAATTCTGAATGAAAATTTTATCACCATAATATTCAAAAGTCAAAAAGTCATTATTATTTAATAATTCATTTTTGTGCGCTGCTAAAATCCAGGATTCGTTAGAAAACAAAGATTTCTCTTTTGAATAAACCTCTTCATCTATATAATCTAAATTCTTTATCATATTTCTATCAAATCTGAAATCACAACATTATTCAGCCTGATTTTAGCTGTTCCCCATGATAAACCAACTCCAAATCCACAAATTATCAAATCTTTAGAAGTGTTTGTCAAATTCTCTTTCAATTGAGCAACGATAGTTAAAGGAATGGTAGTAGAAGAAGTATTTCCAAATTCTTTTAGAGAATACGGAACTTTTTCAACCGGTAATTTTAATTTTTTAACAATCATTTTATTCATCATTAAATTGGCCTGATGAAATACAAAATGATCTATTGCGTCTTTATCAATTTCAAATTTCTCAATAAGTTTATTTACCGTTTTTGGAGCTTGTGAAATTCCGAAACCAAAAACATCCATTCCGTCAAGAACCAAATTACAGGAATTACGACTGATTCCCTCTTCGCTTTTTGTTACTTTAAGAGAATTTTCATCTATTCTGTTTCTTGATCCTCCGTCTGGTATAATAATAGCTTTATAGCCAGATCCGTCTGTCCCTAAATCAAACAACAAGTTCTCTGCACTTTCATCGAATTCAAATGCAGTCGCACTTCCTCCGTCACCAAAAAGCGGAACGGTACTCTTATCTGTTTTTGAAAGTAATTTACTGCTGGTATCTCCGGCTAAAAGTATACCTTTTTTTAGACCGGTTGCTTTCATCATAGCTGCAATAATAGAAATTCCGTAAACGTAACCAGAACATCCCAAAGGAACATCAAAGGCGATACAGTTTGTTGAGAACCCTAATCTGTCTTGAAGTATTGCAGCAGAAACCGGCAAAATATAATCGGCAGTCTGAGAAACAAAAACCAGGATTTCGATTTCGTCTTTCTGCCAATTTAAATCTTTAATTAACTTCTCAGCAGCCTCGCAGCATAAATCAGAGGTACAAATTTCTTTTGTTGCAATACGGCGTTCTTCAACTCCAGTTGCATCAATAAATTTTTGAATTTCCTCCTGTGTTAATATTTCTAAATCAATATTTCGTTCCTTATTTTTAGGAACGCAGCAAGAAATACCTCTTATTGCAATGTCATTTACTGAAAAAGCTGCCATTTAATTATCCTTTATTTTTAATAATTTCGAAGATATCGTTCAATGAATTAGATGATTTAATATCATCTCCTGTCAATTTTACAGAATATTCTTCATCAGCCATAGCGATTAATGAAAGTGCAGTTAATGAATTCCACTCGTCTAAATCTCTAAAAACAGTTTCTTGTGTAATTAATGCCGCGTCTGTGTCATCTAAAATGTCTGCAAAATTTCTCAAAAAAGTGTTGATTTCCATAGTAATCTAAAATTTATTTTTATTATTTATATTAATCTCATCAAAAATCGAAAAAAACCTACGTTTAATTCAAATTTAAAAAAGCCCTAAAACATTGCTAGACAAGCAAGTTCAAAACATGTCTGACTCATTAGAATGTTATAATAGGCGCTAAAGCCAAAAATTAAGGTTTCTTTTCCTAATTTTACCCCGCAAATATAACAATAGTTTACCCTTAAAGATAAATTAAACTCACTAAATCCATAATTAAATGATTCCTGTAACCAAAACTTTTCTGCCTTCGCAAGAAGAATATAATTCTTATTTAAAACGGGCATGGGACAAAGCTTGGCTTACAAATCGCGGTGAGCTTACTTTAGAATTAGAAGAAAAACTGAAAAATTTTCTTAATGTTTCTAATTTAATCATAACTAATAACGGTACAATTCCTATTCAAATTGCATTAAAATTATTTGGAAAAGGAGGCGAAATAATTACAACACCTTTTTCATATGTTGCAACTTCGGCTGCGATCGTGTGGGAAAACTGCACTCCGGTATTTGTAGATATTCATCCAGATTATTTAACGATTGATGAAACCAAAATTGAATCTGCGATTACCCCAAAAACTACGGCAATATTAGCTACGCATGTTTTTGGAAATCCGTGTCATGTTGTCGAAATAGAGCGAATTGCTAAAAAATACAACCTGAAAGTCATCTATGATGCAGCGCACTGTTTTGGAGTTCAATACAACAATCAGTCTGTTTTTAATTTTGGTGATGTAAGCACCTGCAGTTTTCATGCAACCAAAATATTTCATACAGGTGAAGGTGGTGCCATGTTTTGTAATGATAAAGAAACATATCATCAATTATTCTACAGCCATAATTTTGGACATAATGGTCCCTTAGCATTTCATGGATTGGGTATAAATGCCAAAATTTCTGAGCTACAGGCAGCAATGGGATTGGCGGTCTTTCCACACCTATCTTCTATATTTGCGGAAAGAAAAAAGGTCGTAGATTTTTACAATGAAAATTTAAACTTCGACACTATAAGATCTTTAAAAATAAGAGAAAACACAGAATGGAATTATAGCTATTATGCCGTGATTTTTGATTCGGAAGATACCTTATTAAAGATTTTAGATGCTTTAGCAAAAGAAAACATTATACCAAGACGTTATTTTTATCCTTCGTTAAATACAATCGAATATACAAAAGGAGATAAAATGCCAATTTCGGAATCTATTGCATCCCGAATTTTATGTTTACCTCTTTATGTAGGAATTTCGACAGCAGATTTAGAAAAAATCGTTAGAACTATAAATACACAAACACTATAACAGTAAAATTGCTAGTATAAAATATTTTAAGTTATGAATTCAGATATAAATACAGAAGTTCACAATGCATTCGAAGTCATAAAAGAAGGAGGAATCATACTTTATCCAACAGATACTGTTTGGGGAATAGGTTGTGACGCCACAAATCCGGATGCTGTTGCAAAAATATACAAGCTTAAACAGCGTGCCGAAACTCAAAGTATGATCGTATTGATGAATGGCGAAAAAATGATGTATAACGTTTTTAAAAACATCCCTGAAGTTGCCTGGCAAATTTTAGATTTATCAGAGAAACCAACTACTTTGATTTTAGATGAACCAAGAAATGTAGCCAAAAACATTATAGCTGCTGACAATTCGCTTGGCGTTCGTGTTGTAAAAGAACCTTTTTGTTTTAAATTATTAGAACGAATGAAAAAACCATTGGTTTCGACTTCGGCTAATATTTCGGGGCAGGCTACTCCTATTGCTTTCAAAGATATTAATCCTGAAATCATAAAAGGTGTTGATTATGTAGTAAAACTAAATCAGGATAAAGTTGCCGGAAAGCCTTCGACAATTATAAAGTTGACAAATGATTCGCAGGTTAAAGTGATACGTAAGTAATTGTGAATTGTTAATTATTAATGTCCCAAGTTCATATAAAAACCTTACAACTTCAAAATTGACTTCGACTTCGCTCCGTCTGACAAAGATTGTCTTTCTGAGCGAAGTCGAAAAATATTCAAGAAAAAAAACTTAGCGACTTAGTAACTCAGTCCCGAAGCTCAATGTCATTAAGTAAAGGATAAATCTATAAAATTACTTAACAATTTAATCAAGAAAGTAATTAGAAAAATCCGTTTTTTATCAGCGTTTTCGCTTTCGCGAATCAGTAAAATCAGCGTCTAATTTTGACACAGATAAAACAGATTTACTTCGTAAAAACGCGGATAAAAACGGATTTGATTTGCAATAATTTTATTTTTTTTAAACTTAACTTAATAACATTGCCTGAAGCCTCGGAATAGTAACTTTCAAAAAAACCTTTGAACCTTTGTAACTCTGAACCTTTGAACCTACAAAGTTTTAAGACTTTGAACCAACCAATCAATATCTTCCTTGGTATTATAATGACTAAATGAAATTCTGAGATTTGGTAATTTTAAATCTTCTTCAGACAACATTTCTTTCAAAACATGAGATGGTTTTATACTTCCGGATTGGCATGCGCTTCCTCTTGAAACTGCAATTCCTTTCATATCCAAACTAAATAAAAGCATTGAAGTTTTATCTTGCGAAAAAGGCAAAATGATGTTGATAATATTATAGAAATCCTCTTTTTTTCCGTTGATTCTAAAGTCGGGAAAATGAAGTTCTAATTGCTCAATCAAATACATTTTTAAATCTGTAATGTATTTTCTTTCCTCATCTAAATTTTCATACGAAAGTGACAGCGCTTTTGCCATTCCCGCAATTTGATGTACGGCTTCTGTTCCTGCGCGAAGTCCTTTTTCTTGTTCTCCGCCAAAAATCAAAGGCTGTAAACCTGAATTTTTTCGAACAAAAGCAAAACCAACGCCTTTTGGTCCATGAAATTTATGTGCGCTAGCTACTATAAAGTCAACTGGTATTTGTTGCAAATCTATTTCGGTTTTCCCGATAGACTGTACCGTATCTGAATGAAATAAGACGCCATATTGTTTGCAAATAACTCCAACTCTATCTAAATCTAAAATAGTTCCGGTTTCATTGTTTACGTGCATTAAACTAACAATTGTCTTTTTATCTTCAGATAGTAAATTTGACAAGTGCGTTAAATCTATCCTTCCGTCAGGATTAATATTAACATAATCGACCTGAATATTATAATCAGATTGCAACGCCATTGTCGTGTACAAAACTGCATGATGCTCAATTTTTGTAGTAATGATTCTCTCGACTTTCAGATCTTCAACCGCCGAACGAAGAATCCAGTTATCTGCTTCAGTTCCGCCAGAAGTAAAAATAATTTCTTGTGCAGAACAATTTAAATGCTTGGCAATACTTTTTCTTGAAAGTTCTAAAACAGTTTTTCCATTACGTCCAAAACTATGTGTAGAAGACGGATTTCCAAAATCTTCTGTCATAACTTTTGTCATTTCCTGAATGACTTCAGGGCGCATAGCTGTTGTAGAGGCGTTGTCGAGGTATACTTTTTTCATCATTGCAAAGTTATGAAATATCAATTGTGAAATCTTAAATATCAATTGCGAAATTTTTCACTATTTTTGACCCAAATAAAATTACGATGAAAAAATATGCTTACCTTCTCTTATTTGCACTACTTTTAAATGGTTGCGATGATGGTGATTTAACAGTTGATTCTATAGATTTTGATAAAGTTACTGCCACAAACTGTGACACAACAAACACTTTACTTTACAAAATCAAAGACAGAGAGTCGATATTATTGCAATTAGCTCCCAGCAGTCTTATAAACAACCCAACACCAGAAGGTCAACCAGTAAAATACGACATTAAAAACGACAGCCAGTATCGCGTTGTTTACAGAGCCTACGATGGTACTGTTGGAGTACCAAATATTTGCGGTATAATCCCTCCAAAAACACCAAATGTTATCGAAGAATGGTTAGGAACCAGCGGAAAAATAGAAATCACTACTACGCAAATTACTACTGTTCCAAGCGAGGTAGATGGTAGCACACGAATTACAGGTTATAACCATAACATTATTTTTAGAAATATAAGTTTTCTAAAACCTACCCAAATGACGCAGGTTGAAGCAGAATATATTTTTGGAGATTTTAAAATTACTCAAGATCCACCAACTTTAACTTTTGCCAAACCAGACGAAGCTGGAGAATGTCCGGATTTAAAACAAGTCTATAACTACAATGCTGCATTTTACATCATGCTGGAACATTTTGATCCTACTTTGTTTGTAAATGTGGCAACTCCACCGGGAGTACCAAGAGTAAGAAATATAACCGCAACAGAAAACAATGTTGTTTATCGTACCCTTACCGGTGTTGCTTTAAATAAAGATTATTTCTGTAATGCTATCGCTCCAACAAATCCTGCCGTAAAAGAAACCTGGAACGGTACAAGTGGAACAGTTGAAGTTACAACGGAAATCGCCGGAACTATAGTTCAGCACACCATTGTAATAAAAAATGTAACGCTTGTAAAAGGAAACAGCAGCTTTAAACTAGGTAATAATTTTGCAATGGGAACTGTAACAAAATAGACAAATTAGGCTTAAAAAAACTTTTAAAGACCAATTTAATTCTTACAAAAAACGTCCATTTTTCTAAACTGATTCAAGTATAAAATCAGAAAGAAAAACGGACGTTTTTTTGTGCTTTATAATAAATGGTTTTTAACCCAAAAAGCGACTTTACTTATTATTTTGTCTAAAATAAACTTCAGTTGCACCTAAACCATATTTTTGATAATTGGCATCCTGAAAATCAATTCCGTCATAACGACCTAATAAAAAATCAAGTTCGGCTTTTAAAATTCCTTCGCCAACACCGTGAATAAAAACAATTTTAGGAATGCGATTTCTGATCGCAAATTCAATGTGTCTTTTTGCCGTTTCAGTCTGCAAAGTCAGGATATCATAATTTGACATTCCGCGTTTGTTTGGAACCAGTTTTTCGATATGCAAATCAAATTCCGGAGCTGCAATTTCGCGTTTATCCTTCTTTTCTTTCACAAAACTACGTGGTTTTGGTTCCGTTTTCTCTTTTGTAATCTCATCTAAATCGATTCTTTTAATAGAATTCATTAAATTACTGGAATCCTGAATCTTAAGCAATTCATTGACAAAAAATGTCATCATAAATCCATCTTCCGTTTCAATTAAAACTTCATTATTTTTAACCGAAACTACCGTTCCGTTTATAGCTTCGTCTAAGACTGAAACCTTATCTCCTTTAGTCAACATCCTTCTCTTCTTTATCTTGATTTTTACTTGGTGTTTTTGCGCTCAGCTGCATCATTCCAAACATGAAAACTGCAATCGCAATTACCGTGATATAGACATTCTTTTCTGCTGAAACCTGCTCGTATAATGCAACCGAAATAGCAAGAATCATTATTATAATTTTAATCGCTTTCATATTTTAAAGTATAAGAATTCAAAAGTATAAAACTTTAAAATAGCAGTTCGCAACTTTTGAAATGTTATCAATTATTTTTTTTGTAAAATTGTAAAAAATAATCGACTTGAACTTAGAGAAATATATGATCCCTTGCCTATTCAAAACATTCTTTGGAGTGGAGTGTTTGGGATGCGGTTTTCAGCGTGCTTTAGTCTTACTTTTTCAAGGTGAATTTTCGGCTGCTTTTCAGATGTATCCGGCACTATATACTTCACTTTTATTTTTCGCTTTTGTGGCTTTGTACTTTTTAGACAAATCAAGAAACTACAAAAAAATCGTTTGGAATGTGGCGTTCATAAATCTCGTTTTTATGCTTGGCGGATACTTTTATAAACACTTCTATCTTTAACTTTTTTAATTCAAAAATCACTGAAATTATTTCTTGATTTGGTTTAGAATATCATTCATCATTTCGATTTGTACTTTCTGAATTTCGATTAATTCCTGTTGTTGGTGCATAATCATATGATCGATTTTATCGTGAATCATTCTAATTTCTAATTCTGATTTAAGGTTAATCATATAATCTTTTTTGGCTCGGTTTCTGTCTTTTTCTTCCTGACGATTTTGACTCATCATAATTACCGGAGCCTGCAATGCCGCAATACAGGATAAAATCAAATTCAGTAAGATAAATGGATACGGATCAAAACCTTTATTAACCAAAATATAAACATTAGCAGCAATCCAGACGATTATGAAAGCTAAAAACGAAATAATAAAAGTCCAGCTTCCGCCAAAATCCGCTACTTTATCTGCTATTTTCTGACCAAAACTTCTGGTTTCCTGCTCATCTTCTGCAATACTTACAATTGATCTGTCTTCTTTTAAAGATGCAATTACACTTTTTTCAAGATCAGAAAGCGTCCCTATTTCTGTAGACAAATAGTTCGACACATATTTTTGGCGATATTCATTTAACTCCTTAACCGCAATACAATCGTCTTCGCAAAAAGAAGGATAATCTTTCATAATTAATCCCAAAATTGGATCATGTATTGATTTTCCGTAAATTTTCTCACTTTCCGGAAATTCAAGATTAGAAATAGCGCTCTTAAAAGTTGAATTGTTTTTCATTTTTATAAATTTTACTGGCTAATTTACGCATTTAACTTCTTAAGAATCATATAAAACAATCGCTTTTATCATTCTTTTTTTTATCACAAATAGAATTCGCTATGCAAAATTTCTTTAGTTAATTCGTGCCTTTATTTACAAAAAACACCTTACTTTTAGCATTTCAAATTATCCACTCAATTTTACAATTGTGACAAAAGAAAGTATCATACAAAACATAAAAGCTCTAAAAAGCCATTCAAACATTAATTACGGAATCAAAACCAAAACAGAAGATTTTACCGAGAAGCTTTTCTATACTCTTTTTGATTCGAATGCCGCTTTAGATGAAAGCATCGACGAACTTGAAATACGCTTTAAAGAAATTGCTATTCTGGCTTGCAAAAAACCAGAAAACTTATGCGAATCGATTTGGGATCGATTCCTCGAAAAATTACCACACGTATTAGAAAAACTAAATAACGATGCAGCCTATATTTTAGAAAATGATCCTGCGTCAAATAGTATCGATGAAGTTTATTTGGCATATCCCGGTTTCTACGCCATTGCGATTTACAGATTAAGTCATGAATTATACAATCTGGATTTGTTGTTATTCTCGAGATTAATGAGTGAATATGCGCATCGAATTACCGGAACAGATATTCATGCCGGTGCTCAAATTGCCTCACCTTTTTTTGTTGATCACGCCACCGGAATTGTTATTGGTGAAACAACCGTCATCAAAAAACACGTTAAAATTTATCAGGGTGTAACACTTGGAGCATTAAGCGTAAGCAAGGAAATGAAAAATGCCAAAAGACATCCAACCGTAGAAGCTAATGTTTGCATTTATGCCAACGCAACTATTTTGGGAGGTGAAACCACTATTGGAAAAAATAGTATTGTAGGAGGAAACGCCTGGATTACCAAATCGATTCCCGAAGATTCTATTGTTCTGAATACTACTACAACTGAAGTTAAAATAAAAGAAAAGAAATAAAAATGGGTCCACAGAAATTGCTTAGCCTAATTGGAAATACTCCTTTGATGGAAACTGTCAATTTGGTTAAAAATAAAAACGTAAAACTTTTACTGAAGCTTGAAGGAAATAATCCCGGCGGAAGTGTAAAAGACAGAGCTGCATACAATATGATTGCTTCGGCTCTTGAAAGAGGCGATATTAAAAAAGGTGATAAACTAATTGAAGCAACAAGTGGTAACACGGGAATTGCTCTTGCAATGATTGCTCAATTATTTCAAATAGAAATAGAATTGGTTTTACCGGAAGATTCTACAAAAGAACGTACACAGACAATGCGTGCTTATGGCGCTACAGTGATTTTAACACCTGCCAGCGAAGGAATTATTGGTTCGCGTGACTATGCCGACAAAAAAGTAGCTCAAGGCGGTTATTTGATGCTAAATCAATTTGCGAATGATGACAACTGGAAAGCACATTATAAAACTACAGGTCCTGAAATCTGGAACGATACTGACGGAACTGTTACTCACTTTGTCTCTGCAATGGGAACTACGGGAACTATCATTGGAACTTCGACTTATTTAAAAGAAAAAAATCCTGCAATCCAGATTATCGGAGCACAACCAAGCGACGGATCTCAAATTCCGGGAATTCGTAAGTGGCCACAGGAATATTTACCTAAAATTTTTGATGCTTCAAAAGTAGATACTGTAGTAGATGTTAGCGAAGAAGAAGCTCGCGTAATGACCAAAAGATTAGCACTTGAAGAAGGTGTTTTTGCCGGAATGAGCAGCGGTGGTTCTGTTGCCGTAGCTTTAAAAATTGCCGAACAACTAGAATCAGGTGTAATTGTAGCCGTTATCTGCGATCGCGGTGATCGTTATTTATCTTCTGATTTATTTGATTAAAGAAAGAGACAAAGGTTATGAGGTACAAAGGTTCAAAGGCAAAATTTATATCCTTTGATTCTTAGACCCTTAAAAAAAAACCTTTACCTCTCTGAACCTTTTTTAACCCCTGAACCTCAAAAAGAATGAACTATAGAAAACTAGGAAAAACAAACTTCAATATATCTGAAATCTCACTTGGCACTTGGCAAGTTGGAGGAAAATGGGGATCTGCTTTTGATAATAAAACTGCAGATGAACTTTTGAATACTGCCATTGACAATGGCGTAAATTTTATTGACACTGCCGATGTTTATGAAAATGGCTTAAGCGAAACTGCCGTTGGTCGTGTAGTTCGCTCACGATCTGAACGTATTTATGTTGCTACAAAATGCGGCCGCCATATTAACCCGCATGTTAGCGAAGGTTACCAGCCAAAAGTACTTCAGAAATTTGTTGAAGACAGTTTAAAAAGAATGGGATTGGAAACTTTGGATTTGATTCAGCTGCACTGTCCTCCTACTGAAGTTTTTTATCGTCCCGAAATTTTCGAACTATTTGACCGATTAAAAGAACAAGGCAAAATCCAGAATCTTGGTGTTAGCGTAGAAAAAGTTGAAGAAGCCTTAAAAGCAATTGAATATTCGAATGTAACAACGGTTCAGATTATTTTTAATTTATTCCGTCAACGTCCATCTCAATTATTTTTCTCAGAAGCCAGAAAAAAAGATGTCGGAATCATTGCGAGAGTTCCTCTGGCAAGCGGACTTTTAACAGGTAAGTTTGATGCAAAAACTAGTTTTGACGCTCAAGATCATCGAAATTTCAATAGAAACGGTGACGCTTTTGATAAAGGAGAAACTTTTTCAGGAATTGACTATGAATTAGGTCTAAAAGCCGTTGAAAAATTAAAATCATTATTTCCGAAAACTCCAAATCTTGCTCCAATTGCACTTCAGTGGATTTTGAGTTTCGAAGATATAAGCTGTATTATTCCAGGTGCTTCAAAAGAAGATCATGTTTTATCAAATTTATCTCTTTATGATTTACCAGAACTAACTCCGGATAAAATTGCGGCGATGAATGCAATTTACGATGAATACATTAAACCTTCTGTACATCATCTTTGGTAGTTTCTTAAAGATTCTAAAATACTATCCCGAGGCTTCGGGACTGAGATCCTAAGTTTTATAGGCTGAAAATTTATTAACCTTATTTCTTATCGTAATTAATATCAAACTCAATTTTAAATTCGGCGCCTTTGTTTTTTCCTTCGCTTGTGGCGCTTAATTTTCCTTTGTTTCTTTCGATAATTTTCTTGCACAAATACAATCCAATTCCGGTTGACAATTCATTAGCGGTTCCTAATCTACTCATTTTGGTGAATTTCTTAAACAATTCATCAATCTGATTTTTATCAAAACCAATTCCTTTATCTATAACAGTAATGACCAAATTTGAATTCTGAAGATACATTCGAACTTTAATTTCGCTATCAAAATAAGAGAACTTAATTGCGTTACTTATTAAATTAACCAAAACCTGAACCAATAAACCTTCGTCGATTTTAAGTTTAGCTTCGACTAATTCTAAACTTAGATTTAACTTTATATTTTTATCGATCAGGCGCTGCTCAACCTGCTCGTTTATAAATGGGAGAATATTAGGAAATATAATGTTTTTAGGATCCTGATTTACTTTTACAATCTGATCCTGTTCTTTTAGCAGTTTTATAAAATTTTCGATGTATCGGAATTGCAAATTAGTCGATTCACATATTAATTCTGCCAAATGCTTAATAGAATCTGATGGATTTTCGCTTAAAATCAGCTTTGCCAAACCTTGCGGATTTCCCGCAAAATTTTTCAAATCATGAGAAAGCATGTAAATTAAATCCTGCTTTTCGTTTATAAAACTTTCAGATTCATAAATTGATTCTTGAATATTACACATCAACAACCCTGCTTCATCTGAATACTCTGTTGGCAAAACAGATAATCTTCTGTTATTTCTATAATCATCTAAAGATTTAGAAGCTAAAGAAATAGGCTTAATCAATTGATTTAAAACCAAAAGCGTCACTAAAGTCGCCACTAAAGTCATTATCAAAGCAAACACTAAAATGGAAATTGGAGAAATAGTATGATCCGAAAAAATTACGAAGAATAGTATACCAATTAAGGGAATATGAATACCTATGAAAGCAACAAACAGGAATTTGAACACATAACTTTTTCTCAGAAAGCCAATTTTGGAAAGATTATGATACAACTTCATAAAATAATAACAATACTATAGGTTAAAAATGTAGCATTTGGGGTTATTGCCATAAACAAAGTTAGCTTTTAAACTTAATAAAACTAGTAATTTAAAGAAATTGATAAAATATTTTGAAATTTAAATTTATAAAAGTTTACAAACCCTTATTTTTGCGCTATGGGAAGAAAAAATACAGACAAAGTTGTCTTTCATCAAATTCAGGTTCTTGATGCTGGAGCAAAAGGAGTATCAGTTGCTAAAGCTCCTGACGGAAAAGTAATCTTTATTCCGAATGTAGTTCCGGGTGATGTAGTTGACGTACAAACTTTCAAAAAAAGAAAAGCCTATTATGAAGGCAAAGCCGTAAAATTTCACGAATTTTCAGAACATCGTATAGAACCAATATGCGAGCATTTTGGAGTTTGTGGAGGATGTAAATGGCAAAATATGAAATACAGCCAACAGTTGTATTACAAACAAAACGAAGTAAAAAATCATTTGCAACGTATAGGAAAAGTGGAACTTCCTGAATTTGAAGCTATTTTAGGTTCGGAAAAACAGTTTTTCTATAGAAACAAAATGGAATTTTCGTTTTCTAACAGTCGTTGGTTAACCGAAAAAGAAATTGAAAGCACAGAAGATTTAGGAAACAGAAACGCCTTAGGATTTCACATTCCGAAAATGTGGGATAAAATTCTTGACATTCAAAAATGTCATTTACAAGAAGATCCTTCGAACGCGATTAGAAACGAAATCAGAGATTTTGCAAACGAGCATAATTTAGCATTCTTTAATCCAAGAGAACAATCTGGTTTATTGAGAACTTTTATGATCCGTACGGCTTCAACCGGAGAAATCATGGTTTTGATTCAGTTTTTCGAAAATGACAAAAAAAACCGCGAACTTATTTTAGATCACCTTTACGAGAAATTTCCACAAATTACTTCGTTGCAATATGTCGTAAACGCAAAACAAAACGATACTATTTACGATCAGAATATCAAACTATATAAAGGTAGAGATTATATTCTGGAAGAAATGGAAGGTTTAAAATTCAGCATCAATGCTAAATCTTTTTACCAGACCAATTCTGATCAGGCTTATGAATTATACAAAATAACACGTGATTTTGCCGGACTTTCAGGTAACGAAACTGTTTATGATTTATATACTGGAACTGGAACTATTGCACAATTCGTTTCTAAAAAAGCCAAAAAAGTAATTGGTGTAGAAAGTGTTCCCGAAGCAATTTTAGACGCTAAAGCAAATGCTGAACGCAATAATATAACAAATTGTGAGTTTTTTGTAGGAGACATGAAAGTGGTATTTAACGAAAGTTTTATCGCTCAACATGGTAAACCAGATGTTATTATTACTGATCCACCTCGTGACGGAATGCATAAAGATGTTATTGATCAAATCTTGAAAATTGCTCCTAAAAAAGTAGTTTATGTAAGTTGTAATTCAGCAACACAAGCACGTGATTTGGCTTTAATGGATGAAAAATACAAAGTAACACGTGTACGTCCGGTTGATATGTTTCCGCAAACACATCATGTTGAAAATGTTGTACTTTTAGAACTTCGATAACAAAAAACTATAAATGAAAAAAATAGTAGCTTTTTTATTACTCTTCACTTTTGGCTTGTCAAGCTGCGAGAAAGATGATATTTGCGATTCAAACACTCCTACAACCCCTCGATTGGTAATATCTTTTTATAATAATGGTGATGCAACTTTACCCAGAAAAGTAACCAATTTAAAAGTCGTAGGAAAAGATAAGGATGGTAAAGATTTGCCTGAAGGAATAGTTTTTAACGAAAATGTTACAGATACAACTAAGTATTATGCAAATGGTGTTTCTACTATTTCAATTCCGTTAAAAACCGATGAAAACTCTACGACTTATACCTTTATTTATAATGCTGCAAGTACAGATCCTACTCTGATTAATAAAGATGTAATACAATTTGACTATAATCATAAAGATTTATATGTATCAAGAGCATGTGGTTACAAAACTACTTTTACATTAAATCCTTTTATTGCTGATCCGGTATCACAGCCTTTTATATATAGTCCGGGAGTAGATGGACCCTGGATGAGAGTAATTAACGTAGAAAACTTTAACATTGAATCTGAAAATGAGACACATCTTAAAATATACTTTTAGTTTTTTCTTATTGTTTTCAATGTTTTGGGTTCAAGCCCAGGAAACGCCGACTACAGCAACAAAAGAAATTGTTCAGGAAAAGCCAAAACTAAAATCAAAAACCGAACCTGCCAAACCGGCGATTCAGGAAACAAAAAAGGATTCGGTTCCTAAAACAGATCGTTATGGTTTGCGTGTAGGTGTCGATTTATACAAATTGACTCGCGGATTTTATGATAAAGATTATAAAGGTGTAGAATTTGTGGGGGATTTTCGCCTGACGAAAAAATACTATCTGGCTGCCGAACTTGGTTTTGAAGACAAAACAACTGACGACGATAGACTGAACTCTACAGCAACAGGAACTTACATAAAAGGAGGTTTTGATTACAATACATATCAAAACTGGCTTGATATGGAAAACATGATCACGATAGGTTTAAGAGGTGGTTTTAGCTCGTTTAGTCAACAATTAAACAGTTATAAGATCTACAATCCTAATCCGTATTGGGGAGAACAGCCTGCAATTGTTTCAGACGAAAAATTCAACGGTCTAACAGCCGGATGGCTTGAAGTTGCATTGGGAATAAAAGCCAAAGTCTTCAATAATGTATTTGTAGGCTTTGGAGTTCAGCTAAAACTTTTGGTTATGAATAATAAACCAAGTGGTTTTGACAATCTTTACATTCCTGGTTTTAATAGAACTTATGACGGAAATTTTGGAGTAGGTTTTAATTATACCGTTTCTTATTTTATACCTTTATACAAGAAAAAAGTTATTGTACCTGAAACTCCTGATAAAAAAGAAACTCCTAAAAAGTAGTTTCTTCTGTAAATAAAAAAAGCCCCGAATTAGAGAATTCGGGGCTTTTTATTTATATATCTAAGACAATTGAAATGCTATTGCAGCATTCGAATGTATCAAAGTAGTATCAAAAACAGGAACGGTAACATCCTCCGGTTTTATAACTAAAGGAAGTTCTGTACAACCCAAAATAACACCTTCGGCACCATTTTCTATAAGTTCGTTTGTGATCTTCAAAATGCGTTTTTTGGTTACATCGGTAACGATACCTTTTCCTAATTCTTCAAAAATTGCAGTGTGTAGAAAATCTCTGTCGTCACTATTCTCCGGAATAATGGCTTCAACACCTCTAGCGCTCAGTTTTTCTTTAAAGAAATCAAGTTCCATTGTAAACTTAGTTCCCAATAGCGCCACTTTTTTAAGGTTTTGCTTTTCAATTTGAATAGCCGTTTCTGTAGCAATATGAATAATAGGCAAATCAATTGCTTTCTCGAGTCTGTCCGCAATAAGATGCATCGTATTAGCACACAAAACAATTGCTTCTGCTCCACCCGATTTTAAAAATTGACAAGCTTTAAAAAGCATTTCAAACGTACGATCCCAATCGTTGGTATCGTTATTCTTTTTAATATCAGCATAATTGAAAGAATAAATCAAACATTCTGAGAAGTTAAGTCCTCCCATTTTCTCGTTCATCCCCTGATTTATAAGTTTGTAATAATCTACTGTAGAAACCCAGCTAATTCCGCCTATAAGTCCAATTACTCTCATATAAAAATCACTTTATTAGTTATCCAATCTCTCTAATTCCTTTTATAAAAATCCATTTCATGAACAGCTTTTCTCCATCTTTGGTTTTTACCGCCTGAAATTTAGGCGAAATCAAAGTTGCCGCAATAAATGAGGTCATTGGGATCCAAAATCCAGTTAAATGGGTATAGGTTGCCACCAAATATCTTCCTAAAATAAATAGAATCGCAAAACATCCTAATTGATATAAAAAAGCTCTTACTTGTAGTTTAGTCATTATTTTTGAGTTGCTAAGGTTCTGAGACGCTAAGTTGCTAAGTTTTTATTTAGAAGCTTATTTTTACCTAACCTTAAATTTTTATTTTGAGTCGCTAAGGTTCTGAGTCTCTAAGTTGCTAAGTTTTTTTTTAGAAGCTTATTTTCACTGACCTTAAATTTGTTATTTTGAGTCGCTAAGGTTCTGAGTCTCTAAGTTGCTAAGTTTTTTTTAGAAGCTTATTTTCACTGACCTTAAATTTGTTATTTACTTTATATCATAAGACACTGAAATGCAAAGCTAAAAAACTTAGCAACTCAGCATCTTAGTAACTTAGAACCTTAGATCTGAAATTTCGTTCTCTTACTTCCTTCGTACATTTCGTATTTTACCAAACGTGCTTCTAAGCTTGCGTTGAAAAGTTTAATTTTACGAGAAGGTTTTAAACCTACAAACTTCAATGCTTCAAGATTTGCAGTAATAAACCAGGCATTTGTTCCCGGATAGCTTTTCTTTAAAGTATCTCCAATGTTTTTGTAGAATTCTTCCATATGAATATCCAAACGCTCATCATAAGGCGGATTAAAAACCATGTGTAACTTTCCTTCTACTTCTTTTTCAGTATCAAAAAAGTTATTTTCAGAAATAGCAACATAATCATCCAAATTGGCGTTTCTGATATTGTCTTTGGCTTTGTTTACAGCGCTTGGAGCTTTATCAAAACCTTTTATAGTATAATGGAATTCTTTTGTTTTTTTCATCAGACTGTTTACAATCTGATCGAATAAATCATTATCCCAGTCTTTCCATTTTTCGAATGCAAATTCTTTTCTGTTGATATTTGCGGGAATATTACAAGCGATCATCGCAGCTTCTGCAAGGAAAGTTCCAGAACCACACATTGGATCTAAAAAGTGACTTTGACCTTCCCAACCTGACAACAATAAAATTCCTGCTGCTAAAACTTCGTTGATTGGTGCAATATTCGTCGCTGTTCTATAACCACGCTGGTGCAATGAATTTCCTGAGGTATCTAATGCAACCGAAACCTGATCTTTGTCAATATGAATATTGATTCTCAAATCCGGAAATGCTTTATCGATACTTGGTCTTTGTCCCGTTCTTTCTCTAAATTGATCTACAATTGCATCTTTACATTTTTGAGAAACAAACTCTGAGTGATTAAAATAAGTCGAATGTACTGTAGCATCAATTACAAACGTTTGATTTGCATTTAATAATTTAGACCAATTTACACCCGAAATTCCTTTGTATAATGCTTGTTCATTATTTGCTCTAAACGAGTAAATAGGTTTTAAGATTTTAAGTGCCGTACGCAACGATAAATTGGCTTTGTACATAAAACCTTTATCGCCCTTAAAGCTTACCATTCTCACTCCTTTTTCAACATCCTGAGCGCCAAGAGCACGTAATTCGTTCTCTAATATTTCTTCAAAACCAAAAAAACATTTGGCAATCATTCTAAAATTTTCTTCCATCTTTATTTTTGTATTAAAAAACAACTCCGATCACAGTATATAACTAATGATTATACAGCTATATCGCGAAATAGTTATTTTTCGGCAAAAATACACTAAATTTGCGGTACTTTGAATTAATTGAAATAGAATAAATGTCTGAAGCACCAAACTCATCCACACCAAATCAGGATCGTAACACTCAAAACTGGTTCACATCATGGTTTGACACTCCGTATTATCACATTCTTTATAAAGACCGAAATTACAGAGAGGCGCAGATTTTTATGGATAATCTTACACATTATTTAAACCTGCCTGAAAAAGCTAAAGTACTTGATTTAGCTTGCGGAAAAGGACGCCATTCTATTTACTTAAACCAATTAGGTTTTAATGTTTTAGGTGCAGATTTGTCTGAAAACAGTATTGCCGAAGCCAGTAAAAACAGTAACGAAACCCTGCATTTTAAAGTGCACGATATGCGTGAGCCGTTTGAAGAAAAATTTGATGCTATTTTTAATTTATTTACCAGTTTTGGTTATTTTGAAAGCGACGATGATAATTTGACCACTCTAAAAGCAATCAAAGAAAGCTTGTCTGAATATGGTTTTGCCGTAATCGATTTTATGAATGTAAATCAGGTAATTGAAACGTTGGTTCCTGAGGAAGTAAAGACCGTTGAAGGAATCGATTTTAAAATCAAAAGATACGTTCGGGACGGGCATATTTTTAAAGAAATAGATTTTGAAGATCAGGGTCAAAATTATCATTTTACTGAAAAAGTAAAAGCGCTGACTTTGAAAGATTTTGAAGAATTAATGGCCGAAGCCGGTATTTTTCTATTAGATATTTTTGGAGATTATAAACTCAAAAAGTTTCATAAAACCGAAAGCGAACGATTAATCATGATTTTTAAATAATTGGTAAATCGTTAAATTGTTTAACCGTCTAACCGATTAAACAAATCAACAGTTAAACGATTAAACCAAAAAACCGATTAAACAAAATATGAACTATCTTTTACCTTTATTTTCTGTACTATTAGGATATATTGTGGCTTTGTTTTTAAAACCTAAAAGCAAAACCAATCTAAAATTGCTATTAGCATTTAGCGGTTCATTTTTATTATCGTTAACCGTAATGCATTTGTTGCCGGAGGTTTACGAATCGCACAATCACAACATAGGTTTATTTATAATGGTCGGAATTTTATTCCAGATCGTCTTGGAATTCTTCTCAAAAGGGGCTGAACACGGTCACGTTCACGGACATGCACAGATGTCTCAGATTCCGTGGTTATTATTCATAAGTTTGTGTATTCATGCCTTTTTAGAAGGTTTTCCCGTTAGCCATCATCACGATTTAGCCATCGGGATTGCCATTCATCATTTGCCAATTGCAGTCATTCTGACTACGTTTTTCATCAATGCAAATCTGGACAAAAAAGCTATTTTTATATTCATGCTTACCTTTGCAATTATGACGCCACTAGGCACAATTGCATCTGAATATTTATCCTTTTTAAATGATTATTATACTGAGATAACTGCTGTTGTAATCGGGATTTTATTTCATATTTCGTCGACTATTATTTTTGAAAGCAGCGAAGGACATAAATTCAATATCGCCAAAGTTTCGATGATAGTTCTGGGAATTTTATTAGCATTTTTTATATAAGTTGGGCGTGACCATATTCACAAAAGGCGCTATTTAACAAATCGCTTATAAGCGCCTTTCGCAAATCCGGTCGGGCTATCTGCACTACTTCGGTAGTTTACTCCTATCCCAATGTCATTAAGTTAAGATCTATATTGCTCTTTTGTAATTAGTTACGGTTTTATATTTGCCTGCTTGTCTGATTTTTGATTTTCTACGTTCATAATTTCTATTAATCCTAATA
>Ga0163161_10000118_pt1 | contig 75123 bp, 68 predicted proteins | sample S45metaG_FD_129847 | JGI IMG/M metagenome (GOLD analysis project Ga0163161, IMG submission 129847) | Switchgrass rhizosphere microbial communities from Kellogg Biological Station, Michigan, USA - S4-5 metaG | ecosystem: Host-associated > Plants > Roots > Rhizosphere > Soil | place: USA... | reverse complement strand
TCGGTGATCTGCTTGACCGCTTCGGCCTTGAACTCTTCGGGATATCTCTGCTTACTCATGGCACCTCCTATTGGGCCTCAGGTTTGAGGCTCAGAGGTGTCTAGAAAACCCGGGGCGATTCATCCCGCTGTCTTGGGCTTTGCATTGCACCTTGGTATCCATAGGGGCGACACGCGGCTTGAAGGCGAAATCGGGAAGGTACTTCCAATCATTGCTTTGTGGTTTGAGCGACATCAGGTCTAGGCCGTGCATCAGCTTGGCGCCATCCACGTTGTAGGCTGTCGATCCGCTGACCATTGCTCCATTGCGAGAGGAATGTGCCCATACTCGCGTCCAGGTTCTTCCGCCATCGATGGAATAGGGCAATTGATCTCCACCGCATGCTCCTCCGCCCGACGAACAGTTGATGCCCCCTCGCGTCACAGGCGCCACCAGATACTGATCGTTGGCGGCGTCGATGATGAGCGTGGTTCGATTCATCACCGCATCGAATGTCACCACTTCCGAACGGATGCCTTTAGCCGTGTCGATGAAGTAGAGCATGTTGCCGAAGCACGTCTCGTCCGGCGTGAGCTCAAAGTAGCGGTGGTCATCGATGCGATAGACCACTTGAGGCGGCTTGGAGGGCTGAGGTGGTGGCGGCGGCGAAGCGCTGCCGGACGCACACGCGCTCAGGGCCAAGGTCAATGCGGCCAGCGTCAGTCGCCATGCCGGTTTGAAATCAAGATTGCTCATGAAAATGCTCTCCCTGCGTTTTGTGTGAAGCGAGTTGAATAAGGCCGACGTGTTTCAGGTGACATCAAACGGCTTGTCCTTCTCGAGCTTGGAAATCGCATCACCACCGGATTGCGCGCTGCTCGCGCCACCGCTCGCCTTGACGATGCTGAAGCTCCGGCTCGACAAGCCATCGCCCTTGTCCCCCACGCGGTGCAACTTGAGTTGCTGTGCCTGGTCTGTACGCATGAAGCTGGGAAAGTCCACGCCGATGGTGCTGGGGCCATTGATGCGGTAGTTGGCGGTCTGCACGAGGTACTCGCCCGTCATGCCCCAAACCACCTTGCCACCGCCCATGCGCAAGTAGGTGCCGTCGTCCAGGGCCAAGGTGATGCTCTTCTTCGCCTTGATGGTGATGCCGTCCTCCGTGGACTGGATCGTGACGGCCTTCTCACCCGTGATTTCCACGCTGTTGTGCTGGGCCTGGTGGATGAGCTTTCCCTCATTGGCGACGACGCGGATGTCCCCGGTGCGCGCGAACTGCCCGATGTCCTTGCCGGCGGTGTGCAGGATCGACTGGTCGGCGTAGTGCTGCTGGTTGTGGCCGGCGACGGTGTCGATGTTCAGGCCCGCGTACTGGATGTGGTCCTTGGGTGTCACGCTGGCAATGCCGGCTGCGCCGCTCAGGGCGAGCACGGGCTGACCACCCTGAGCCTTGCCACGGGCATTGGCTTCGTTGCTGGCGCCGTGGCCCAGGGCTTCGGCGGCTTCGCTCAAGGCCTGCTGGGGCGCGGTTTCGCGCGCGCCGGCTTCGCATTTCGTGGCCGCCTTGGTCAGGTCTCTGGCGATCGCCAGTGCCTGCTCCAGGCAGGCAACAAGTTCGTCGCGACTGAGCAGGCCCCCTATGGCCTTGGAGCGCCCGTCGGTGGAGATGAGCAGGCCCTTTTCAGCGCGCATGGCGCCCCAGCCGTCGGTGCGCAGCTCGAACCCTTCACCGCGCGCATCCTTGCGCCCCGCGTTGTCCTCGATGCGCGTGATGTGCCCCAGGCTCAACTGGCTGTGCTGGTGGTCGCTCTTGAGCTGAACCTGGATCTTTCCGGCCGTGTCGTCCATCGTGAGGTCGTTGCTGCGCCCCGCTGCGCTGTTGCCGCCTTCCTCTGTCAACTCCCGGCTTCTGAAGCCCGAGAGCGCTTGCTGACCCGGCAACGCCCACGGCGGCTCGTTGTTCTGGTTGTAGGGGCGGCCTGTGCAGATGGGCAGGTCAGGGTCGCCGCCGTAGAAGTCGACGATCACCTCCTGGCCGATGCGGGGGAGCTGGATGCCGCCCAACTGGTTGCCCGCCCACGGACTGGAAACCCGGATCCAGCAGGTGCTGTGCTGATTTTTCTGACCGATGCGGTCCCAAGGGAACTGCACCTTGATGCGGCCGAGTTCATCGGTCCAGATGTTCTGACCTGGAGGCCCGACCACCAATGCGGCCTGTGGACCGTGCGTGAGCGGCTTGGGCTGTGTCGGCGCGGGGCGCAACGGCTCGGCCATCGGGTGCGCAGTGAAGTCGACCTCCACTTTCCATTGCTGCTTGCGAGCGGGAGCCGCATCGCCGATCTGGCTGTCCTGCGCAACGTCTTCGATCAGGAAGCGGGTCTCCAGGATCAGGTATTCGGCATTGGTTTTTTGGCGCGGATGCTTGATCAATTGAAAGAAGCAGCCGGGCACCATGCCGCGCATGGTTGCCGCTGGCCCGAGCCCTGGCGCCGTGGGTGCGCAAGGCCTCCATGCGAAGAAGGGCGATTTGCCGGCCTTCGCCCTGAGGATCGTTCGTCTCGCCGAAACCGGCACGAGGCTGCGCGTAATGGCTGCCGGCCGCGCTGCCTTCGTGCCATTGATATACCTCTGCATCGGCTTGGCCTGTCTGGCGTGGGTCGCTGCGGCCGGTGCTCAGGTCGGCCCGGGGGCGCATGTAGTCGTACTCCCGGCTGGTGTACCGCCCACTCGTGAGCTGGTTGTGCGGAACGAAACTGTGGACGTACTCGGCATCGATTTTCCAGCCGGGCGCGTGGTACTCGACGTCTTGGTAGGCAGCGCTGTCGTTCTTCTTGTACGCACCCATGTTGTCGATGAGCACGAGGCGGTGCTTGCCTTCGCCGTGCTCGAAGAAGTAGCTGATTCCCCACTCTTGGCACAGGCGACTGAAGAACTCGAAGTCGCTCTCATTGAACTGGACCTGATAGTCGCGCGGCGCGTAGGTTTCGATCAGGCGCTTGTCGACGGGAAAGTTGTAGTCGACCAGAAGTTCATCGAGGATCTGAACGACGGTCTTGTTTTGAAAAATCTTGCAGTCGGTGGTGAGGGTGGCGCAGTACAGCCATGGGCGCAGGGTGAGCTTGTACTGAACGTGGCGCCCCTCTTCGCCCCAGACCTCCACATCGGTGATCAAGGCGTTGACTTGGCGCACGCCGGCGCCGATGCGATCGGCGTCCCCCCCAGCAACGCCAGGAAGGAATTGGCCGGCACCGTCGATCTGGATAGAGCAAGTGATCTCCCGCCCGATAAAGCTGTCCAGATCGAAGTCCATCGCCCCACTGGCCCCGAGATTCAAGGCGTCGGGCGTCTTGAGCAGCGCCTCGTACTCGAACAGGCTGTTGAGCCCTTCGTGGCCCGACAAGCGGACCGCCTCCAACGCCGGGCGGCCCAGAACCAGCGGAATCGCGCTGCTGCTGATTTCAAGCGTGCGCGCTTGCGCATTGCTACTGAGTGCGGACATGTGTTCTCCCTGAACCCGCCCCTGTACATCAGGAGTCGTGGGGCGGGATTATGGGAAGCACACAACGACCATATCCGCAGGAAAAGATGTGGCAATCATCCCGGTGAAAACACCGTGATGGACTGCACGACGCCAATGCCTTCGCTCCCTGCAATTCACTCCGGCGAACACCCACGCAGACGAGGGGATTTCGACCCGGGGGTTCGCACCAATCGCGTGCGGGCACCGTTTTTGCTTGAATGCCGAAGCATTCATCTCCGGGGATCACCAATGAACAAACGCCAACTGCTCCAGTCCTTCCTCGCCGCCTCGGCCCTCAGCTTCGGCCTCACACCGGCCTTTGCCCAAGCCCCGACGCCGATCAAGTTCCAGCTCGACTGGCGCTTCGAAGGACCGGCGGCGCTGTTCCTGCATCCGGCCGCCAAGGGCTACTTCAAGGCGGCGGGCCTGGACGTGACGATCGACGCTGGCAACGGCTCGGGCGGCACGGTCACGCGCGTGGCCTCGGGCGCCTACGAGATGGGCTTTGCCGACCTTGCGGCATTGATGGAATTCCACGCCAACAACCCCGACAGCCCGAACAAGCCGGTCGCGGTGATGATGGTCTACAACAACACGCCGGCCTCGGTCATGGCGCTCAAGAAGAGCGGCATCACCAAGCCCGCCGACCTCGCCGGCAAGAAGCTCGGCGCGCCGGTGTTCGACGCGGGCCGCCGCGCGTTCCCGATCTTCGCCAAGGCCAACAACATCGGCGCCGTGAACTGGACGGCCATGGACCCGACGCTGCGCGAGACCATGCTGATCCGCGGCGACATCGACGCCATCACCGGCTTCACCTTCACGTCGCTCCTCAACCTGGAAGCGCGCGGCGCCAAGGCGGCCGACGTGGTGATCCTTCCCTATCCCGACTACGGCGTGAAGCTCTACGGCAACGTGATCATCGCGTCGCCCAAGCTCATCAAGGAGAACCCCGAAGCGGTGAAGAAATTCCTCTCGGCCTTCGCCAAGGGCGCCAAGGAAGTCATCGCCAACCCGGCGATGGGCATCGAATCGGTGAAGGCGCGCGACGGCATCATCGACAGCAAGCTCGAAACCCGCAGACTGCAGTTGGCCATCGACACCGTCATCAACAGCGCCGACGCACGCACCGAAGGCTTCGGTGCAGTCAACGCGGGCCGCATGTCGCTCATGGCCTCGCAGGTCTCCGACGCCTTCAACACCAAGACCCGCGTGAGCCCCGATGCCGTGTGGACGGCCGCCATGCTGCCGCCGGCGGCCGAACTCAGCGGGATCCTGCGCAAGTGATGGCAGGCGCACCGAGCGACACCGCCGCCCCCTTCGTCGACTTCCAGGACGTCTGGCTCGCCTACAACGAGGAGCTGCTGCGCGAGAACCACTTCGCGGTCGAGGCGATCGACCTGAAGGTCAAGCGCGGGGAATTCATCGCGATCGTCGGGCCATCGGGCTGCGGCAAGTCGACCTTCATGAAGCTCACCACCGGGCTGAAGATGCCCTCGATGGGCAAAATCCGCATCGACGGTGCGCCCGTGACCGGACCACTCAAGATCTCGGGCATGGCCTTCCAGGCGCCCTCGCTGCTGCCATGGCGCACCACGGTCGACAACGTGCTGCTGCCGCTGGAGATCGTCGAGCCCTACCGCTCGAACTTCAAGGCCAAGCGGAAGGAATACGTCGAGCGCGCGCGCAAGCTGCTGCAGAAGGTGGGCCTCGCGGGCTACGAAGACAAGTTTCCCTGGCAGCTCTCGGGCGGCATGCAGCAGCGCGCGAGCATCTGCCGCGCGCTCATTCACGAGCCCAAGATGCTGCTGCTCGACGAGCCCTTCGGTGCGCTCGACGCGTTCACGCGCGAGGAGCTGTGGTGCATCCTGCGCGACCTCTGGACCGAGCAGCAGTTCAACGTGATTTTGGTGACACACGACCTGCGCGAATCGGTGTTCCTCGCCGACACGGTGTACGTGATGAGCAAGAGCCCGGGCCGCTTCGTTGTGAAGCGCGAGATCGAGTTGCCGCGTCCGCGCGAGCTCGAACTCACCTACACGAAGGAGTTCACCGACATCGTGCTGGAACTGCGCAGCCACATCGGCGCCATCCGCAACACGGGCATCAGCGCCGCACAGACCGCCGCCGCGGGAGCCGCCGCATGAAGAACACCAAGCAAATCGAACGCTGGTCGCCCTGGCTGCTGCTGATCGCCGTCATCCTGCTGTGGCAGATCATCTGCGCGGGTTTCGAGGTCTCGGACTTCATCTTCCCGAGCCCTTGGCGCATCTGGACGCAGTTCTGGGAATTCAAGGAAATCATCGCGGGCCATGCGTGGCGCACCTTCTGGGTCACGATGGCGGGCTTTGGCCTCGCGATCGTGGTGGGCGTGTTGATGGGCTTCGTCATCGGCAGTTCGCGCATCGCGTATGCGGCGATCTACCCGCTCATGACGGCCTTCAATGCGCTGCCCAAGGCGGCCTTCGTGCCGATCCTGGTGGTGTGGTTCGGCATCGGCGCGGGGCCGGCGATTCTCACGGCCTTCTTGATCAGCTTCTTCCCGATCATGGTCAACATCGCGACCGGCCTCGCCACGCTCGAGCCCGAGCTCGAAGACGTGCTGCGCGTGCTCGGCGCCAAGCGCTGGGACGTGCTCATGAAGATCGGCCTGCCGCGCTCCATGCCGTATTTCTTCGGCTCGCTGAAGGTGGCGATCACGCTGGCCTTCGTGGGCACCACGGTGAGCGAGATGACCGCGGCCAACGAGGGCATCGGCTACCTGCTGATCTCCGCCGGCTCGGCCATGCAGATGGGCCTGGCCTTCGCGGGCCTGATGGTGGTGGGCGCGATGGCCATGCTGATGTACGAGCTCTTCAGCGTGATCGAAAAGCATACGACCGGCTGGGCGCACCGCGGTTCACAGAACCAATAATGCGCACATGAACCAGGATCAGATCATTCGCGCGCTGCGGCGCGCCGACGAAGTGGCCCGCCGTGCGATGGCGATGGGCCGCCACCCCTTCGGCGCGGTGCTCGTCGCACCCGATGGCGAGACCATCCTCGCCGAGCAGGGCAACATCGACACGGTGAACCACGCCGAGGCCACGCTGGCGCGCCACGCGGCGCAGAACTGGCCGGCCGAGTATCTGTGGCAATGCACGCTGGTCACCACCTTCGAGCCCTGCGCGATGTGCGCGGGCACGAGCTACTGGGCGAACATCGGGTGCGTCGTCTACGGCGCCGAAGAATCGGCGCTGCTCGCGCTCACGGGCGACCACCCCGAGAACCCCACGCTGAGCCTGCCCTGCCGCGAGGTGTTCGCGCGCGGGCAGAAAAAGGTCGAGGTGATCGGGCCGGTGCCTGAAGTGGCCGAGGAAATGATCGCCACGCACCGCGGGTTCTGGGAGACCCGCTAGGCCAGCAGCAGCGAGGCCTCGTCGCGCCAGTAGTTCACCGCGGCGAGCCAGCCCTCCCACACGCAGCCGTTGCAGCCGCGCCCGCAGCAGGTGGTGGGCTCGGGCGGCGGTGGGCGCATGGCGAGCCCCTGGGCATCGAGCAGCGCCTGCACGCGCGCGATCAACGCCTGCGCACTGGCGAGATTCGTGGGCTCGGGCAGCCGGTCGATGAGGTTCATGGCGACGAGATTCTCAGGCGCTGAGGTTCAGTTCAAGCCGCATCTTCGCGCCGCCGGATTCGCTCGACCCGATGGTCAGTTGCCCGCGATGCAGGCGCGCGACTTCGGCCACGAGGTGAAGCCCCAGCCCCGCCCCCCGCCCACGCGGCACGAGCCGATGAAACGGCGCCACCACGCGCTCGCGGTCCGCCTCGGGAATCCCGGGCCCCGAGTCCAGCACCTCGATGCACGAGGGCTCGCACAGCCGCACCTCGATGTCGCAGCCCTGCCCGCCATGCTCGATGGCGTTTTGGATCAGGTTGGAGAGCGCGCGTTCAAGCGACGGCGCATCGCCGCGCACGGTCAGCACCTGCGGTGCATCGACCGAAAGCGTGCAGCGGTTCTGGATCGCGAGCGGCGCGATGTCGGCCGCCACGCGCTCGCACAGCGCCTTCAGGTCGACCTGCTGCTCCTGCGGCACGAGGTGGTCGAGCCGTTGCAGGTCGAGCAGCTGCTCGGCCAGCGTGGCGAGCCGCGCCGAGGCCTGCATGAGCTTCACCTTGAGCGGATCGTTCGGCAGGCCCTCGAGGTGGATCTGCAGCGTGGTGATCGGCGTGCGCAATTCGTGCGCGGCATCGGCCAGAAAACGCTCCTGCCGGTCGTAGCCTTCGTTGAGCCGGTCGAAGGCGCGGTTGACGGCGTTGACAAGCGGACGGATTTCGCTCGCCACATTGGCCAGCGGCAGCCGCGTGGTGCGCTCGTGCACGTCGATGCCCTCGGCATGCTCGGCCGTGGCGACCACGCCCTTCAGCCCGCGCTTCACCACGAACGGCGTGGCCAGGATCACGCCCAGGCTGGTCAGCAGTGCCATCGGCGCCACCAGCCACAGGAACACGAGGCCTGTGCCCTTGAGCGTGTTCTTCCATGACAACGGACTGCCGGTCTGCGCCAGCACGTTGACCGGCCCTGCGGTCGTCTCGACGCGCTCGAACCGGGCCTTGGGCTGGGTGTTGTCCTTCTCGGGCTCGATGGCCGTGCGCGCGATGCCGTCCAGCGTTCGCACGAGTGACGCGTACCGGGGCGGCACGTCGCCGTGGCGCACCTCGGCGCCCCGGGCATCGCGCGCGATGAACCAGAAGGTCGGGTCACCGTTCTGCAACCGCTGGAACTCGGTGGTGGGCGCGACCACCAGCCGGCCGCCCGCATCGTGGGCCAGCGCACGCTGGATCACGGCGACGGTCTCCTGCCCGCTCTCGTCGACCACGCGGCCCAGCATCCAGGCCAGGCCGACGAAGCCGCCCAGCACCAGCGAGCCGACCACCACCTGCAGCAGGATCAGGCTCCAGATCAAGCGCCAGCGCAGGGACAACAGGCTCATGCCGCTCACACCCTTGATGCCGCGCAGATGAGATAACCCACGCCGCGGATCGCATGGATCTCGACCCCGGCACCGGCCTTGTCGAGCTTGGAGCGCAAACGCGAGACGTGCGTGTCGAGCGCGTTGGACTGGATGTCGTCCTTGTGGCCATACACGCGGTCCTGCAGTGCCTCGCGCTGCACCGTGCGGCCGCGGTGCTCGAGCAGGGCTTCGAGCACCAGCAGCTCGCGCCGCGGGAGCGTGAGGCCAACCTCGCCCACATGAACCTGCCGCGTGTGGTGCTCGAAGCGCAATTGCCCGAGCGTCATGAGGAGGTTGGCGCGCACCGCCGGGCGGCGCGCCAGCGCGCGCACGCGCGCCATGAGCTCGTCCATCGAGAAGGGCTTGGCGAGGTAGTCGTCCGCGCCGCCATCGAGGCTCAGCACGCGCTCGGCCACGTCGGACATGGCGGTGAGCACCAGCACCGCGGCGGCAATGTCGTTCTGGCGCAGGAATGCGACGAGCGAGAGCCCGTCGCCGTCGGGGAGGCCGCGGTCGAGCACGATCACGTCGTGCTGCGCGCCGAGCGCAGCCTCTTCGGCTTCACGCAGGGAGCTCGCCACGTCGACCACCGCCTGGTTCTGACGCAAGGCAGACGCGAGTGCCTGTGCCAGATCGGTTTCGTCTTCGACGAGCAGGATTCTCATGAGAGGTGGGCGGTGCGAACGGATGGGCGGGACATTCTAGGAGAGCCCCCCCTGTCGGGCTGCGCAATGTTCAGGCAATGCGGTTGCATAAGCTGTGGCGCTCCCCCTCCCCGAAAGCCGCATCGGTGATGACATCCTGCTCAAGCCCCGCAGCCCTTCCTTCCGTGCCCTGGTACCTGGCACTGGGACAGCGGTTTGCGACGCTCTGGATCGTGAAGATGATCGGCACCACGCTCGGCATCTCGGGCTTCTTCTTCCTGTACTTCTGGGTGATGCACAACCCGCCGTCGACGCCGACGGTGATGCCGCTCACGCCGCTCGATCACTGGGTGGACGTGAGCGACGACGCGATGCTGCTCTACGGCTCGCTGTGGTTCTACATCTCGCTCGCCCCCGCCTTCGCGAAGGACAAGGCCGAGCTGTGGGCCTGCGCGCGGGGCGCCGCAACCATGGCGGCCGTCGGCCTCGCGGTGTTCTGGTTCTTTCCGACCACGGTGCCGGTGTTCGCGGTCGATTGGTCGCAGTACCCGGCGCTGCAGTTCCTCAAGGCCACCGATGTGGGCGGCAATGCCTTCCCTTCGCTGCACGTGGCCTTCGCGGTGTTCACGGCCATGCTGCTGGGCCGCCAGTTGCGCAGCGTGGGCGCACCCGTGTGGACGCAGTGGGTGAACCTGCTGTGGGCCTTCGGCATCGTCTATTCGACGCTGGCGACACGGCAGCATGTGCTGCTCGATGTGGTCGGCGGCACGCTGCTGGCCGTGCTTGTCGGCTGGGCACGCACGAAGCGCAAGCGGCTGGTGCTGGCCGAGGCCTGATCCTTCGGGATTACCGAGGAACCGGCGCTACCGGCCCTCGGATGCACCCTCAGTTAGCCGGAAGGCGAAGCGACACGAAGTGCGCGAAGCCTAGGGGTGAGCTCAGTAAACGATCACCAGAAGATCCAGAGCGCCAAACCGCCGAAGATGGACCACTTCACGAGGTAGTACGCCCGCTTGTCCCAGGCCTTCAGCCGCTTGCCGATCACGCGGATCTGGTAGATGTACTTGAACGCGCGGTTGATGCCGCCCGTCTTGTCGCCCGCATCGTTGGGCGAGCTCGCGGCGGCCAGCAGGTTCTTGGCGAACCAGCGATTCACCGCGCTGGCCCAGCGGTATTTCAGCGGACGCTCGATGTCGCAGAACAGGATCACGCGGTCGTGGTCGGTGGTGTTCTCGGCGTAGTGGATAAAGGTCTCGTCGAACACCACGGCCTCGCCGTCGCGCCAGTGATAGCGCTGGCCGTCCACGTCGATGTAGCAACCCTCGACGCCCGGCGTCCACAGGCCCAGGTGATAGCGCAGCGAACCGGCGAAGGGATCGCGGTGGCGCACGAGGCGGCTGCCGGGTGGCAGCTCGGCGAACATGGCGGCCTTGATGGTGCCGATGCCCTTGAGCAGCTCGGTCGTGCGGGGACACAGGATGGCGGCCGAGGGATGCGCCTCGTCGTACCACTTGAGATAGAAGCGCTTCCAGCCGCTCTTGAAGAAGGAGTTGAAGCCCACGTCGTTGAACTGGCTCGAGGCCTTGATGCTGCCGCCGTTGCGCATGGCCAGCGCCTCTTCGCGGATGACTTCCCAGTTCTCTTCGAGCACGCGCATCTCGGGAAACTGCGCGGGCGACAGGTACGGGGTACCGGGCACCTTCGAGAAAAGGTACATGAACACGTTCAGCGGCGCGAGGAAGGTCGAGTGATCAGAAAGCTGTCTGAAGAAACGATGCCGGACCTGCCCGCGGAAGTGAACGTAGAGCGCGCTGAGCGCGAAGATTGCAAGAATGACCCACTTCATTGGTGAAAGTGTCCTGTAGACGGCGCCGGGGGTAGCCGGGCATTGTAAATCTCCGCCCCAAAATGGACCTGACCACGCCCCTTGGCCGTGCCCTGAGACAGGTTTCAGGTGCCCGAACACTCAGGCCCAGCCGGTCTCGATCTCGGTCTTCACCTCGGTCATGAGCTTGTGCACCGGGCACTTGCCCGCCACGCGCAGCAACTCGTCGCGTTGGGCTTCGGTGAGGTCGCCGGTCAGGCGCAGGCCCGACTTCAAGCGGTAGACGCCCTTGCGCTCTTCGCTGTCGTCGCGATCGACCACCACCTCGATGTCTTCCACCGGGATGCCTTTGCGGCGCGCGTAGATCAGCACCGTGAGCGCCTTGCAGGCCGCCAGCGATGCGTCGTACAGGTCGTGCGGCTCGGGACCGGCATCGCTGCCGCCGCCGGCCGGCGAGGCATCGACCGGGATCTCGTGGTTGCGGATCTTGAGGATGTGGCGCGTACCGGTGGTGCCGTCGCGGCGGATCGAAATGCTCATGCCGGTTTCCTTTGGGGGAGATGAAAAGAGTATTCAGGGCGCGAACGAATAGTAGCCACGACGCCTGGCGGTCCTCAGCGGTCCACGGCGAGCACCAGCGTTTCCTTGATCTCTTCCATCACCACATAGCTGTGCGACTCGGCCGCGACCGGCAGCTTCTTGAGGATGTCGCCGAGCAGGTGCCGGTATTCGCTCATGCCGCTCAGGCGCGCCTTCACCAGGTAGTCGAAGCTGCCCGACACCAGATGGCATTCGAGCACCTCAGGCATGTGCAGGAGCTCCTGCTTGACCTTGTCGAACACGTCGCCCGACTTGGCCGAGAGCTTGATCTCCACGAACACCAGCAGCGTCTTGCCCAGCGCTTCGGGCGACACGCGCGCGTGATAGCCGGTGATGACGCCGTCGCGCTCCATGCGCTTGACGCGCTCGGCGCAAGGCGAGGCCGAGAGGCCGATGTGCTCGGCCAGTTCGGTCATGGAAACACGGCCCTGGCGCTGCAGCAGGTCGAGGATCTTGCGGTCGATTCGGTCGAGTTCCGGCATTTCACTCCTCGGGCTGCGCTGGGGGATTTTCGGCAGCGAATTTCACCGCGAAACCCTGAAAAACAATGGAATCCACTGCATTGTGCACTTTAGATTCCATGTATTCCATCTGAATCAGCGAATACACCATGAAAGTCATCGTTCTCGGCGGCGGCGTGATCGGCACCACCACGGCTTACTACCTCGCGCGCTCCGGTGCCGACGTGACCCTGCTCGACCGGCAGTCCGGCCCCGCGGAAGAAACCAGCTTCGGCAACGCCGGGCAGGTGTCGCCGGGCTACTCCACGCCGTGGGCCGCGCCGGGCATTCCGCTGAAGGCGATCAAGTGGATGTTCAAGAAGCATGCGCCGCTGTCGATCCGCCCCGACGGCACGCTGTTCCAGCTGCGCTGGATGGCAGCGATGCTGCGCAACTGTTCGCCCGAACGCTACGCGGTCAACAAGGAACGCATGATGCGCGTGGCCGAATACAGCCGCGGCTGCCTGCAGCAACTGCGCGCCGACACCGGCCTGCAGTACGAGCACCGCACCGGCGGCACCCTGCAGTTGTTCCGCACACAAGCGCAGCTCGACGCTGTTCAGCGCGACATCGCTGTGCTCGAAGAATGCGGCGTGCCCTACGAACTGCTCGACCGCGATGCCCTCGCCGGCATCGAACCCGCGCTGGCCGGCGCACGCGACCGCCTCACCGGCGGCCTGCGGCTGCCCAACGACGAGACCGGCGACTGCCACCTCTTCACCCGCGGCCTCGCCGACATCGCGCGCGGCCTGGGCGTGGACTTCCGTTTCGGCCAGGCCATCGATGGCCTGGAAACCGACGGCGGCCGCATCACCGGCGTGCGCACCACCACCGGCAAGATCTTGACGGCCGACCGCTACGTGATGGCCTTCGGCAGCTACTCGCGCGCCGCCGTCGCCTCGCTGGGCCTCGACATTCCCGTGTACCCCGTCAAGGGCTACTCGCTCACCGTGCCGCTGCTCGACGAATCGCTCGCGCCGCAATCGACCGTGCTCGACGAGACCTACAAGGTCGCGGTCACCCGCTTCGACAACCGCATCCGCGTCGGCGGCATGGCCGAGCTCGGCGGCTTCGACCTGCGCCTGAACCCGGTCCGCCGCGCCACGCTGGAGAAAGTAGTGGGCGACCTGTTCCCGGGCGGCGACCTGCCGCGCGCCACCTTCTGGACGGGCCTGCGCCCGATGACGCCCGACAGCACGCCGATCGTCGGCGCCACGCGCTACGCGAACCTGTTCCTCAACACCGGCCACGGCACCTTGGGATGGACCATGGCCTGCGGCTCGGGCAAGCTCATCTCGGACATGGTGATGGGCCAGCAACCGGACATCCGCACCGACGGGCTCGGCATGGACCGCTACGAGCAGGCGCCGTCGCGTGGTGCGCGCCCGAGCCCCGTCACTGCGCCGGCCTGACTGGAGAAGACGCAACGGCCGAAGACGCAACGGCCGCTCAGGCGGCCTTGGCGATGGGGATCGCCACGCTGTTCATGCCGCGATGGACCTCCGCCTCGCCGTGCCTCGCAAGCAGCTGCATCAGGTGCTTGCGAATCAGCATGCCGGGCCGGTCCGACTCCATCGAATACTCGACACCGCGCCGGCGCGTGTCGACCAGCGCATCGGGGTCGGTCGATTCGAGGATGTCCTTGTCCTCGCGCGTGATCTCCGCGTCGAAATCGATCAGCATCTGCGCCGCGCAGTCGGCCTCGGTGTCGTTGCGAAAGAGCCATTGGCACAGCTGCATGCGCCCGTCGTCGATGGGCGTGAAGCAGTTGATGATGATGTGCCGCACGCCGCTCGGGTACTCGATGTCGAGGCGGCGCGAGAACGGCAGGAAATACGCGTTGCGCATGTGGCGCGTGGTGATCGCATCGGTCACGCCGCTGATCGCGTGGAACTTCACCGGATTGCTCGCCTCGATGACCGTCTCCGCGTAGAACCCCGCTTCGTTTTCCACCAGCTCGTACTTGCTCGGCTTCGGGCTCGCGGCCACGCCGAAGGTGGCGCGGTGCACGAAGCTGAAGTGCGAGTTGTCGAAAGAGTTCTCGAGCGCGCGCATCGGGCTCGTCTGCCACTCCTCGTGGAACTGGAAGATCGTGCGGTAGGCCGGGTCGGCGAACTCCGGGATCTCGGGGATGTCGGCGATGGGCTCTTCAAGTGCCACCCATGCGTAGCCGTAGCGCGCGGTGCAGCGATAGGCCGTCGTGCGGTACTCGGGCGATATCTTGCGGTCGGCCTCGTACTGCGGGATGCGGATGACCTGGCCGCTGCGGTCGTAGGTCCAGCCGTGGTAGCCGCATTGGATGGCGCCCTGTCCGCAGGCCTTGCCCTGACCATCGACGCACCAGCCCTTCGAGAGCTTCGCGGTGCGGTGGCAGCAGCGATCGCGCAGCGCGGCCGGCTCGCCGCTGGCATCGATGAAGAGAACGATGTCTTCGCCCAGCAGCCTGAAAGGCTTGGGGCCATCGGCCAGTTCGGTGAGCGGCATGACGGCATGCCAGAACTTGCGGAAGACGGGTTGTTGGGTAACGAGCATGCGTGGACTCCTTCTGTTGTTGCGCGTGGGTACGAACGAACCTGAAAGAGCAATTTCCTGCCTGGATGCCGTATGGGACATCGCGCGGCTGAACGCTTCTACTCTGCGCAACCTGCCTTGCAAATTGCGCGCCCGGATTGTGCGCGCGGCCCGGCCGATGCGCCAAGCCCCTGCCACAAAGCCCGAGAAAAATCCCTTGGCATGCGTCGTGCATCAGCGATGGCAAGAGTAGAAGCGTTCAGCAGCGCACGCACCACGAACGTGCGCCCGCCCGGAAATTGCTCTTGAAGCGCCTTCTGCTTTCTTGATCGTCTTGCAGCGGAAGGTTTTTTCAAGACCCGAAGATTCCGAGGCCCCACATGCAACGTCGATTCTTTCTAGCGGCCAGCGCCGCGACCCTTGCCGTTCCGTCCGTCATGGCCCAGGGCACCGGCAAGCTCACCCCGATCAAGTTCACGCTCGACTTCCGCATCAACGGCCAGACCGCCCCCTTCTTCCTCGCGCACGCCAAGGGCTACTACAGGGACGAAGGCCTCGACGTGAGCATCGACACCGGCGCCGGCTCGGTCGCCTCGATCACGCGCATCGCGAGCGGCGTCTACCAGATGGGCCTGGGCGACATCAGCTCGCTGGTCGAGTTCAACGCGCAGAACCCCGGCACACCGATGGTGCAGGCCGTGTACCAGTACTACAACCGCGCACCGTTCGTGATCATCGGCCGCAAGGACCGCGGCGTGACCGGCGAGTTCAAGAGCCTGCAGGGCAAGAAGGTGGCGGCCGCTGCGGTCGAATCGACCCGTCGCGCATGGCCGATGGTCGCGCGCAAGCAGGGCATGCGCGCCGATGCGTTCCAGTGGCAGACCACCGACTTCAGCGCGCGCGACAACGTGATGGTGCGCGGCGACGTCGATGCCGCCACCTACTTCCACGACTCGGCCATCTCGCTCTTCGCGCGCATGAAACCCGAGGAGCTCTCGGTGCTGAAGTACGCGGATGCGGGCGTCAACCTGTATGGCAACGCGATCCTCGCGAGCAGCAACCTCGTTGCGCAGAACCCGAAGGTCGTCGCCGCTTTTCTCCGCGCGACCAACCGCGCCATCGTCGAGACCTTTGCCAACCCGGGGCCCAGCATTGCCGCGATGCGCCAGCGCGAGCCCATCCTCGACGAGAAGATCGAACTTGAACGCTGGGGGGTCACGGCGCAATATGTGGGCGCGGCGGACACGCGCGGCCACGGCCTCGGCGACATCCGAAAGCTCACGCTCGAGCAGCAGGTCGACGAGGTGGCCGACGTCTTCGGACTCAAGGTCAAGCCCGCGGCCGACGCCATCTTCAACACCTCGATGCTCCCATCGCATAACGAACGCATGATTCCCACCAAGGCATGAATTTCAGCAACACAGACAACACGACCTCGCTCCCCGAAGAAACCGCGCTCGACGAGCGCGACGGGCGGTACCTGCGCAAGGCCATCGGCTGGTCGCACCTCGCGCGCCGGCGCGGCAACCGGCCCTTCGGATCGATCATCGTCTCCGCCGAGGGCGAGGTGCTGGCCGAGGCCTACAACAACACGGGCGAAACGGGCGATTGCACCGGCCACGCCGAGACGAATGCGATCCGTGCGCTGGCCGGCCGTGGCATCTCGCGCGACACGCTCGCAAGCGCCACCCTCTATGCCTCGGGCGAGCCCTGCGTGATGTGCGCGGGCGCGATCTTCTGGTCGAACATCGGCCGCGTGGTGTTCGGCATCGACGCCGAACGCCTGCGCGTGTTCCGCGGCGAACGGCAGGACCAGCGCGATGCGGAGCTCTCGTGCCGCGATGTGTTCCGGGCGTCGCCGCATTCCATCGAATGCATCGGGCCGGCGCTGCTGGACGAGTCCGCCGCGGCGCACGACGGGGCCTGGAAGGTCTGAGCGGCTGGCGCAGTTGGAGCGGCGTCATGGCTCGATAGACTCGCCGCATGCCCTGGCACGCCCGACTCCATCTCGATTACCGACAAGAATCCGACCGCACCGTCGCCCGTTTCCGGCATGACGGTCCGTTGCGCATCCTGCAGAGCCTGTACCCCGAGGGCGATGCGATCTGCCACAACGTGCTGGTGCATCCGCCCGGCGGGCTGGTGGGCGGGGACACGCTCGACATCGACATCGAAGGGGCAGATGGCAGCCACGGGCTCATCACCACGCCCGGGGCCTCGCGCTTCTATCGTTCCGAAGGTGAGTTGGCACTGCAGCGCACGCGCATCCGGCTCGCCAGGGGCGCGCGACTCGAATGGCTGCCGCTGGAAGCCATTTGCTACAGCGGTTGCCAGGCGGAGAACCGGCTGACGATCGAGGTCGAGCCAGGTGCCGAGATGATCGGATGGGACGTGACGGCGCTCGGCCTGCCCAACGCCAACCAGCCGTTCGAACGAGGCAGCTACCTGCAGCACATCGAAGTGCCTGGGGTGTGGCTGGAGCGGGGGCGTATCGATGCGGCGGATCAGCGGTTGCTGCGGAGTCCGCTGGGTTTGGGGGGGCACAAGTGCATTGCGTCGCTGTTCTTCGTGTCGGGTTCGCCGGCGACGCGGGCGCGGCGCGAGGTGCTGCTTGGACACGCGCGCAGATTGCTTGAAGCGCACGAACTGCTCGATAGCGCCGGTGCGACCAGCCCGCATGCGGAGGTCGTCGTGCTGCGTGTGCTGGCGCCTGTGGTGGAGCCTGCGATGCAGTTGCTGAGAGAGGTTTGGCAGGCTTGGCGGGCCGAGTTGTGGCAGTTGCCAGCAGCTACGCCGCGGATCTGGTCGACCTGAGGACAGCCTCGCCGGCGTATGACGCCACACCCGTTTCGTATGAAATTCACGGGCCGCTGTCCGACAAACCGTTCAGCCATTACCTCCGTATTGGAGTTGGACTCCTTCCAACAACCGACTCCTACTGAGGGTGACAGCAATGAATTTCGTTCGAATTCCCCTGCATGCCTGCGTTCTCGCGGCATGCGCGATGACGGCATCCGGCGCTTTTGCCTCCAGCCACCGCGAGGCGCCCTCGATCGCCGGCATGCCGAAGGTCGACGCCACCGACTTCTACATGTTCCGCAGCTACGAGACCGGTCGCCAGGACTACGTCACCCTCATCGCGAACTACCAGCCCGACCAGAGCCCGTACGGCGGCCCGAACTACTTCTCGATGGACCCGAACGCGCTCTACGAGATCCACCTGGACACCGACGGCGATGCGGTCGAGAACATCACCTTCCAGTTCCGCTTCACCAACACGCTGCGCGACATTCAGCTGCCGATCGCCGGCAAGCAGGTGTCGATTCCGCTGGTGCAGGCCGGCGGTATCACGGGCCCGAACCAGGCCACCAGCAACCTGCGCGAAACCTTCACGCTGAACATCGTGCGCGGCGACCGCCGGACCGGCGTGAGCGAATCCATCACCGCGGCCGGCGGTGCCAAGGTCTTCGACAAGCCCACCGACAACATCGGCGACAAGACCTTCGGCGGACCCACGGGCTATGCCACCTACGCGGCCCAGCACCTCTACAACGTCAACATCCCGGGCTGCGCGGCACCGGGCCGCGTGTTCGTCGGCCAGCGCAAGGACCCGTTCACCGTGGCGCTGGGCCAGGTCTTCGACCTGATCAACCTGAACCCGCTCGGCGCGCCGAACGCCAACCCCGATGCGCTCGCCGGCAAGAACGTCACCACCATGGCGCTCGAAGTCCCCATCGCGTGCGTCACCACCGCCGGCAAGCCGATCATCGGCGGCTGGACCACCGCGAGCGTGCGCCAGGGCCAGCTCGTCGCCAGCCCGCCCAAGCGCGGCCACGGCACCACCACGCTGGCCGGTGGCGCATGGGCCCAGGTCTCGCGCCTGGGCATGCCCCTGGTCAACGAGGTCGTCATCGGCCTGAAGGACAAGGACCGCTTCAACAGCTCCAAGCCAAAGGACGACGGGCAGTTCGCGGACTACGTGACCAACCCGACCCTGCCCGCGCTCGTGCAGACGCTGTTCCCCGGCGCACCGGCGCCGACGAACTTTCCGCGCACCGACCTCGTGGCCGCGTTCCTGACGGGCGTCGAGGGCGTCAACAAGCCCGCGAACGTGACCGCCTCGGAAATGCTGCGCCTGAACACTGGCATCGCCCCGACGCCGAAGGCCACCCAGAACAACCTGGGCGTGCTGGGCAACGACCTGGCCGGCTTCCCGAACGGCCGCCGCCCGGGCGACGACGTGGTCGACGCGGAACTGCGCGTGGCCATGGGCGTGCTGTGCGTGGCCACCGGTGCCAACGACGCGCTCAAGGTCGGCTGCAAGCCGTCCGACGCGCCCGCGGGCTCGGCAGCGATCACCGATGGCGCGATGCAGAGCGCGGCGCAGTTCCCCGAAGCCTTCCCGTACCTGAACACGCCGCTGCCAGGCGCGCAATAAAGAGAACGCCATGACGAAAAACAAGTTCTATCGCGTCGCCAGCCCGCTCCTGGTCGCCGCGATCCTCGCGGGTTGCGGTGGTGGTGGTGGCGGCGGGGGTTTCAGCTTCTATCCGTTCCCGCCCGCCGGAGGGGGACAACCGCCGCCGACGATGCCACCGCCGCAAGCGGATGCGTACGACACCTTCATTGCCTACGTCAAGGCGCTGGTGACGGGAGGCGGCCTCGACACGGCCGAGGCCGCGGACGTCGCGATGTTCGATCCGCCGCCGACCTCGGAAACCAAGGACCCCGTTTCCACCGAGTGACGGCGATGCGTCGGCGCCTGCCCTCGCGGTACGCATTGCAGGCGTGGGCCGCCGCGCTCTGGATGGCCGCGGCGACGACCTGCGTCGGCGCCGCGCCTCGCGTTCCCACCGACGACAACGAGGTCGTCGAATCGCTGCCTTCGGTCGCCGGGTGGTCGCGCGAGGCACGCACGCTGCGCCGCGAACTCCAGCAACGTCCTACGGACGCGACCGTGGCCATCGCCGCGGCCACGCGCTACCTCGAACTCGCGCGCTCGCAGGGCGACGCGCGCTACGCCGGCCATGCCATGGGCGCCCTCGCCCACTGGGCCGCCCTGCCGCCCCGAGAGACACCACCGGCCGTGCTGGTGATGCGCGCCACCATCGCGCAGTTCCTGCACGACTTCGATGGCGCCGAGGCGCTGCTGAAAGTCGCGCTCACCCGGCAACCATCCAATGCACAGGCCTGGCTCACGCTGGCCACCATCTACCGCGTGCGTGGCCGCTACAACGAATCGGACGCGGCCTGTCGCGCGCTCGGCCGGGTCGGGCCGGCCCTTTACGGCCTCGCGTGCATGGCAGAGAACGCCGGGTTGCGAGGCAACCACGACGAGGCGCGAGGCACCTTGAAGAAGCTGCTGGACGACCCGCAACTCGAGGCCCGCGAGCAGGCCGGCACGCGCCAGTGGCTGCTCACGAGCCTGGCCGAGATCGAAGAGCTCGCCGGCCGCTCCGCCGAAGCCGACGCCGCCTATCGCCGCGCGTTGCAGGCCGAGCGCTCGGGCTATCTGCTGCTTGCCTACAGCGACTACCTGCAGCGCGCCGGCCGGCCGAAAGAGATCCCTGCGCTGCTCGACACGGAAGCACGCAGCGATGCAGTGCTGCTGCGCATGGCCATCGCCGCACGCGGCCTCGAGGGCGCGCGCGCGGACGCGGACGAACTCAAGGCCCGCTTCGGCGCGGCCGCCGAACGGCCCGGCACCACCGCGGTCCATGCGCGCGAGGAAGCGATGTTCGCGCTCGACGTCGAAGGCGACGCCAAACGTGCGCTCGACCTCGCCAGGCTCAACGTGAAGCTGCAACGCGAACCCATCGACCTGCTGCTGTTCGCCCGCGCCGCCGTCGCGGCGAAGGACGAGCCGGCGCGTGCCGAAGTCAAGGCCCTGGTGCAGCAGATCGGCCTGCGCGATGCACGTGTCGATGCGCTGCTTTGAACGCCACGCCATGACCTCACGCACCTGTCGCTCCCTGCTGGCCGCGCTGCTCTTCTGGACACTCGCCGTGCTCGTGCTTCCGGCACACGCGCACAAGGCCAGCGATGCCTACCTGCAGCTCTCGCGCGATGGCGACCGCATCGACCTGCGCTGGGACATCGCGCTGCGCGACCTCGACGCGGTGCTCGACCTGGACGCCAATGCCGATCAGAAACTTTCCTGGGGCGAGGTGCGCACCCGCCTGGACGACATCAAGGCCTACGCGCTCGGGCGGCTGCGGCTTCAGGGTGGCCAATGCGTGCCTGCCGAAACCCAGGCGCCCGCCATCGAGAACCGCATCGACGGCGCCTACCTCGTGCTGCAGATGCGCGCACCGTGCGGCGCGGCCGATGCACTGTCCGTCGAGTACCGTCTCTTCCAGGACGTGGACCCGACGCACCGCGGCCTGCTGCGCGCGGAAACCAGAGGCGCCGCCGCGCCGCTGCTGCGCTCGCTGGACCCGTCGGCCGGTCCTGTCTCCATCGAGTGGGCGGGCGCGCTAGACGCCACGGCGCCCGCCAGCTTCTTCGGCGACGGCATCCACCACATCCTGATCGGCTACGACCACATCCTGTTTCTGATCTGCCTCCTGCTGCCCGCCGTGCTCAAGCGCCAGGGTGGCGGCTGGACACCGGTGCTCGCTTGGAAGGACGCCGCCTTGCCGATGCTCGGCATCGTGACGATGTTCACCATCGCGCACTCCATCACGCTGGCGCTCGCGGGGCTGAAGATCGTGACGATATCGCCGCGCATCATCGAGCCCGCGATCGCCGTCACCATCATCGTGGCGGCGCTCGACAACATCTGGCCGGTGCTGCGCGGTCGCCGCAAGCTCTTCGCCTTCCTGTTCGGCCTCATCCATGGCTTCGGCTTTGCGGGCGCCCTGGGCGAACTCGAACTGCCGACGCGGCAATTCGTTCTCGCGCTGCTTCAGTTCAACCTGGGGGTGGAAGCCGGCCAACTGGCGGTGGTGGCCGTGGCGCTCGTCGTGCTGCTGGGGTTGCGCAACTGGCGGCGGTATCCGCCGCTGGTGCTGCACGGCGGTTCGGTCGCCGCGGTAGCCCTCGCCACGGTGTGGCTGTGCGAACGCGTGCTCGACGTGAAGGTACTCCCGTTCTCCTGAGGAGAGGAGAGGAGAGAAGGCGCGCGCGCTGAATCCGGCAAGCGGCAGCTCGCGTATCTGCAGGCATACCGCCGATGAACCGCTTCACCATTTCCCTCGACGAGCAACTCGCACGGCAGTTCGAGATGCTCATTGCGCAGAAGCGCTACACGAGCCGTTCCGAGGCTGTGCGCGACCTGATCCGCTACGGGCTCGGTCGCGCGGGGCTCAGGGGCATGCAGTTCGACGCCGTCGTGTCGTCGTGCATCGCGAACGTCAGCTACGTGTACGACACACGCGAACTCGCAGTGGCCGCGCGGCTCCTGGCTCTGCGCCATGCGCACCATGGCATGGCCGTCGCCTGCCATCAGACGCCACTGGATCACGGCAGCTGCATGGAGTGCGTGGTGCTGCGCGGTCCGGTGGCCGCCGTGCACGATGTGGCGGACCAGCTGATGTCGCTGCGCGGCGTTCGCCACGGCCACGTGAATGTGGTGGCGCTGACGGACGACGCGACACCGCATGCTCACGCGCATGCACCGGCACACGCGCATTCGCACCTCACACCGCTGAACTGACGCCGGACCGCTCAGCGTTCAGAAAGTCCACCGTGCGCTGACACGCGCGCTGCGCGGCTCCATCGGATGCACGTGCCGGCCGTCGATGCCCTCGCCGCAGGCACCGCTGGCGACTTCGCCCGCGGTGCACGAGGCGTAGGCGTATTCGATGTCGTTGCCCTTGCGGCCGGCGATGTTGAAGATGTCCAGGCCGAGCGTGAGCCGCGGGTTGACGGCGTAGCGGATGCCCAGGTTGAGCAGCGTCGCGGCCTTCGAGCGTTCGATGTTGCGCGAGTCGAGGGCGCGCGGCCCGAGGTAGCGCAGCCGGAGCGACGTGGTGAGCGGGCCTTGCGTGTACGTGACGCCGGCGGCGAACACCTTCTCGACCGCGTTGTCGATGTAGTTGCCTTCGCCTTCGGGTGCGAGGCCCTTGAATCGCGCGCGCGATACGGCACCGTCCAGCTCCACGCGCCAGGCGTCGGCGAGCTTCCAGCGCATCGTCGCCTCGATGCCGCGGCGGCTGCTGGCGCGCCCGGGCTCGGTGGTGCCGGCGTCGCCGACGTACACGAGTTCGGAGTCCAGCTTGAGCTGCCACAGCGCCACCGTTGCCGTGAAGTTCTCGTCGGGCTGGAAGCGCCAGCCCAGCTCTGCGCCCCGCCCCTTGACGAGTGCCGGCACGCGGTCAGCGGCCGTGCCGCTCACGGGGTCGACGGCGATGGTCGCGCCGCGCACGTCGTTGCTGTGAAAGCCGACGCCCGCGTTCAGGTAGAGCTCGTGCTGTGGCGTCAGTGCGAAGGCAAGACCGGCCTTGGGGCTCGCGATCGAGTCATGGCCCTTGCCGCTGTTGACCGCGCCATACACCGGCTCGCGCCCGTCGACGCGGTAGCGCAGCATGTCGCCGCGCACGCCCGCGTAGCCGCGCAGCCGGTCGGTGAAATACACCAGCTGCTGGCCGTACACGGAGAACAGGTCCTGCGAGACCTTGTCGTTGCGCACCGTCGAAAGCCGCTCGCGGGCCTGCGTGTCGTAGAGGCCCACCTCCGAGATCCGGTCGCCGCGCCAGCTCGCACCGAAGCTCAGCACGCCGTCCAGGCCGCCGAACTTCGTGGGCATCGTGCGGGCCGCCTGCGCGCCGAAGATGCGCCGGCGGTCGGTCTGCTCGAACTGGTCGCCGTTGACCGGGTTGTTCAGGAAATAGGTGAAGTCGGAGAACAGGTTGAAGCGGTAGGCGATTGCATAGGCGCTGATCGTCGTCTCGCCTTCCGGTCCCTTGTCGAACCATTTGCCCGACAGGCTCACGCGCTCGGTGGTGCCGCCGTCGGTGGGGTTGAGCGAGCCGAAGCGCGGGAGTTGCCCGCTGTCGATCAGGCGCTCGGGCACCTGGTCGGTCGAGGTCCACCGGCTCTTGTAGGCCATGCCGGTGACGCTGAATCCGCGCGTGGGAGAACCCTGCGAGTAGCGCGCCACGGCGCTCACCTTGCGCAGGTTCTCCGGCACGTCCCAAGGCCCGTTGTTGCCCTCGATCTCGATGGCGCCCAGCCAGGTCTGGTCCTGCACCGTGTGCGAGCCCGCGGCCAGCAGGCGCTTGAAGTTGTTGGCGCCGAGCGTGAGTTCGGCAAAGGGCGCGTCCAGCACGCTGAAGTAGTCGAGCGACGCACTGCCCGCGAGCGAGAAGTCGCCGCTCTCGGCGAAGTACGGCCCCTTGCGGTAACGCACGCCCGACACGAGTTCGGGAATCAGGAAGTTCAGGTCGGCATAGCCCTGACCATGCCCGTGCGTGGGCATGTTCACCGGCATGCCGTCGACCGTGACGGCGAAGTCGGTGCCGTGATCGAGGTTGAAGCCGCGCAGGAAATACTGGTTGGCCTTGCCGTCGCCCGAATGCTGCGTGGCGACCACGCCCGGCACCGCTTCGACGATGTCGCCGGGACGCAGCTTGGGCCGCGTCTGGAACGACTCGCGCTCCACCGCGCCTTCGCTCGCGCTGTCCGCCACACCGATGGCGGCATCGCGCGGACCGACGATCTCGATGGCAGGCAGGTGGTTCTGCTGGGCGGACGCTGCGGCGCTGCCCAGGAGCATGCCAAGCAGCCAGGGCTTCGAACCCAGGTCAGAGGGAAATTTCATGAACACCTTTGTCTCGACACCGATGGAATTTTTCGCACGCCCATCGATTACGCAAAGAAAGGGCCGGCGGATTCGGCGCTGACGCAAACGCCTCAAGCCGGCATGTCCGTCCGCGGCAACCGCAGGTGTTTCTTCAACGTCTCGAACACCTGCCGCGTGACCGGGTTCACCACATGGCTGCGCACATACAGGTAGTACGCCAGGTCGGGCAGCCGCGGCATCCCGTCGCCCGCGCCCAGCACCCTCAACCCCGCATCCAGTTGCTCGACGCCCCGCGCCGTCACACCGAGCCCCGCCCGCAGCGCCGCCTTGATGCCGATCAGGCTCGACGACGTGTACCGCGGCGTCCACGCCACGCCCGCGGCATCCAGCGCCTCGTGCCCGATGCGCCGGAAGATGCTCGGCCCGTCCGCCATGATCAGCGGCACCGGCTTCGTCGGGTCGTGCACATAGCCGGCCGCGCACAGCCACACGGTGGGCGAGTTGCGCAGCACCACGCCCTCGAATTGCGACTGCGGATCGGCGCGGTTGGAGATGATCATGTCGACCTCGCCGCTCTTGAGCGAGGTCATGAGATAGGGACTGCGGCCGATGTGGATGTCCAGCTGCAACAGCGGCGAGGTGCGCGCCACCTCGGTCAGCAACAGCGGCAGCATGGTTTCGGCCACATCGTGAGGCGCGCCGATGCGCAGGTTGCCTTCGAGCTGGCCTTGCCGCAGGCTGCGCAATGCCTCGTCGTTGAGCGCGAGCATGTGGTGCGCATAGCTCAGCAGCCGTTCGCCGTGCTCGGTCAGCCGCTTCTGGCGGCCTTGCTTGATGAAGAGCGGATGGCCGATCTGCTCTTCCAGCCGCTGCATCTGCTGCGTGATCGCCGATTGCGTACGCCCCAGGTGAACGGCGGCGGCCGCAAAGCTGTGGTGGCTGACAACGGCCGCGAACGAGCGCAGCAGTTCAAGATCGAGCGTGGGCATACATTAATTTTATTGATGTGTTTCGTCTGCCGCCTGGATTGTTGCGTCGCGCCGCCGTCACTACAGTGAATGCACACCGAACAGGCAACCCCACTGGAGAAACCACATGAGCACCCCATCCGAGCAACGCCGCCAGGCGGTCGAGGCATCGATCGCCGAAATGAAGAAAGCCATCGGCGGCGCTGAACCAACCCGCGAAAAGCTCGATGCGGTGCTCGATTCGCTGCAAGGCCTGGCCGCCCACGCCGCGTACTGGGGCGCCGCCGACTTTCCGCCGCCCGAAGCCGGCGAGCACCAGGCCCGCTACCTGATCGCCGAAGACCCCGACCAGAGCTACGCGCTCTACCTGAACGTGATGCGCCCGGGCAAGAAGATCGTGCCGCACAACCACACGACCTGGGCCTGCATCGCCGCCGTGGAAGGCACCGAGCACAACCGCGTGTATGCGCGCACCGACGACGGTTCGGTGCCGGGTGTCGGCAAGCTCGAGGAGACGGCGCTGGTCGTCGTCGCACCGGGCGAACAGGGACGAGGCATCGCGCTGATGCCCGAAGACATCCACTCGGTCGAGATCCAGGGCGAGCAGGTCATTCGCCACCTGCACATGTACGGCCGTGCGCTCGAGACGCTGAACGAGCGCACCGCGTACGACATGGCTGCAGGCACGTACCAGACGATGGGCATCGGCGTGCAGACGCGTCGCTAGGCCTCTTCTTCCTTCTTCGCTTCACCTTCTTTCATGCGAGGCGCGCGCCTTGCAGGACCTCGTTCGTCCCAACGACTTGCCTCATGACTTCTCACATCGACCCGAAGACCCTCAAATCCTGGCTGCACGATGGCGGCGAGATCGCGCTGCTCGACGTGCGCGAGCACGGCCAGTACGGCGAGGCGCACCTGTTCTACGGCATCCCGCTGCCCTTCAGCCGGCTCGAGATCGATGCGCCGCGTCTCGTGCCGCGCCGCAGCGTGCGCGTGGTTGCGTACGACGATGGCGAATCCGCCGTGGCCCTGCGCTCGGCCGAACGGCTCGCCGCATTGGGCTACACCGATGTGCATGTGCTGCAAGGCGGCGCCCCCGCGTGGAAGGCCGCGGGCTACGTGCTCTTCGCGGGCGTGAACCTGCCCTCCAAGACCTTCGGCGAACTGGCCGAGGAGACGTACCACACGCCGCGCGTCAGCGCCGACCAATTGGCCGAAATGCTGGCGCGCACGGACAAGGTCGTGGTGCTCGACGGCCGCCCCGTCAGCGAGTTCCACAAGATGAACATCCCCGGCGCCACCTGCTGTCCCAACGGCGAATTGGCCTACCGCGTGCGGCAGCTCGTGCCCGACACGACGACGCCCATCGTCATCAACTGCGCGGGCCGCACGCGCAGCATCATCGGCGCGCAGACGCTCATCAACCTCGGGCTGCCGAACCCGGTCTACGCGCTGGAGAACGGCACGCAGGGCTGGTACCTGAACGACCACAAGCTCGAACACGGCGGCACGCAGCGCTATGCGGCCGACAGCGGCAACACCGACCTGCGCCCCGCTGCGAAGGCGCTGGCCGAGCGCTTCGACGTGCCCACGGTGACAGCGAAGACCGTGCAGCAATGGGCAGCGCAAACGGATCGCACCCTGTTCCTCTGCGACGTGCGCACGCCCGAGGAGTTCGCGGCCGGCAGCCTGCCCGGTGCGCAGCACACGCCCGGCGGCCAGCTGATGCAGGCCGGCGACCAGTACGTCGGCGTGCGCGGCGCGCGGCTCGTGCTGCTGGACAACGACGGGGTGCGCGCCCCCACCATTGCGAGCTGGCTGCGGCAGATGGGGCACGACGCGAGCGTGCTCGAAGGCGGGCTCGCAAGCGGGCTCTCGCTCGCGCCTGCAGCCGCACCGACCGCCCCCGCATTGAAGACCATCGATGCGCAAGCGATGTCTGCGCGGCTCGCGCAAAACGACGTCGCGTTGATCGACCTGCGCGGCAGCATGCAATTCCGCGCGGGTCACATTCCGCAGGCGCGCTGGTCGATTCGCCCGCGCCTTGTCAAAGACTTGAAGGGCGAGACGCGTCAGATCGTGCTGATCGCCGACGACACTGCGCTCGCCGCATGGGCAGCCGCCTCCGAACTCGCCGATCACGCCCCGCTCCTGCTCGAAGGCGGCATGGCCGCATGGCGCGCCGCCGGCCTGCCCGTCGAAGCCACGCCCTCGCTGCCCGCCGATGCCGACTGCATCGACTACCTCTTCTTCGTGCACGACCGCCACGACGGCAACAAGGAGGCCGCGCGCCGCTACCTCGCATGGGAGACAGGCCTTGTCGCGCAGCTCGATGCGCAAGAGCGCGCCGCGTTTCGGCTGCCCTCGGCCGCATCGCACACCTAGCCACCGCTTTCTCCATCTCCGCCCGTCGTTGTTCGTTCCTATCTCAGGAGTCCTGCCATGTCGTCTGCCTTCCGCGTTCCGCATCTCGCTCGTCTCGCCCTTGCCGCCACGTGGCTCGCGGCGCTGGCCCTGCAGCCCGCATCGGCCGACCCGCTGCCCGCACGCAACGGCTTCCCCTCGCAGACGGTGAAGTTCATCTCGCCCTTCCCGCCCGGCGGCGGCAACGATGCGACCGCGCGGCTGGTCACCACGCGCCTGCCGGAAATCATGGGTCAGGCCGCGGTGGTCGACAACCGCGGCGGCGCGGGCGGCAACATCGGCGCCAAGACGGTGGCCGACTCCAAGCCCGACGGCTACACCGTGCTCACCTCGCAGGTGTCGATCATGGCGGTGAACCCCACGCTGTACGCCTCGGCCGGGTTCGATCCGGTGAAGAACTTCATTCCGATCACGCAGATCAACGCCGCGCCGCTCGCGCTGGTGGTCGATGCCAATTCGGCGCTCAAGAGCTTTGCCGACCTCGCCACCAAAGCCAAGGCCGCGCCCGGCAAGGTGACCTATGCGACGCCGGGCAACGGCACGCTCTCGCACCTCGTGGGCGTGGTGCTCGCCAAGGACAACGGCATCGACATGACCCACGTGCCCTACAAGGGCGCCGGCCCCGCGCTCACGGACCTGCTCGGCGGGCAGGTCGACGTGCTCGTGACTTCCACCGCCTCGGTCGCGGGCCTCGTGCAGAACGGCAAGCTGCGCGTGCTCGCGGTGACCAGCCCGCGCCGCATCGGCGTGTTCGCCAAGTCGCCGACGCTCGAAGAGCTGGGCTATGCCGGCGCGCGCTTCGAGGACTGGTACGGCTTCTTCGCGCCGGCCGGCACGCCGCCCGAGCGCGTGGCTTATCTCAACGAAGCCATCGTGCGCACGCTGCGCCTGCCCGAGGTGACCAAGCTGGTGAACGACGGCGGCAGCGAAGTTGTGGCCAACTCGTCGGACGCCTTCGCCGCGCAGTTGAAGCTGGACATCGACCGGTGGTCCCGCATCGTCAAGCTTTCCGGCGCGAAGGCGGACTGATCCATCGGTTGGCGCACCATAGAGGCCCGGCCCACGCTCGATAGAACACCATGTCCGACTCGCACAAAGAAGACCCCGCGGCCCAGGCCCTCGATACGCGGCTCACGCGCACCGGCAAGGCGCCGGCGTACTTCGGCGGCACGCCCGTCAACACGCCGCTGGTGCGCGCCAGCACCGTGCTGTTCGAGAGCGTGGCCGCGATGCGCGACACCCGCGCACGCCGCGATGGAGAGCGCGCCTTCAGCTACGGCGCGCGCGGCACGCCCACCACCTTCGCGCTCGAAGACGCGGTGAGCGAACTCGAAGGCGCCTACCGCACACGGCTCTTTCCGACCGGCCTCGCGGCCATCGGCATGGTGCTGCTGTCGTACCTGAAGCCGGGCGACCATGTGCTGATGTCCGACAGCGTGTACGAGCCGACGCGCAACCTCGTGCATTCGTTCCTCGAGCCGTATGGCATTCGCAGCAGCTTCTTCGCGGCGGACGGGAGCGGCATCGAAGACCTTTTCGAGCCCACCACGCGGCTCGTGTATGCCGAGTGCCCCGGCTCACTGGTCTACGAGATGTGCGACCTGCCGAAGCTCGCCGCGCTCGCGCATGCACGCGGCGCCCTGCTCGCGGCCGACAACACCTGGGGTTCGGGCGTGCAGTACCGGCCTCTCGCACTCGGCGCAGACATCTCCACGATGGCCGCCACCAAATACCTCTCGGGCCACTCCGACGTGATGATGGGCACCGTCGCCACCACGCGCGAAGCGTGGCAACCGCTCAATGAGCGCTGCGATGCTTTCGGCATGACCGTGAGCCCCGACGATGCCTGGCTGGTGCTGCGCGGCATGCGCACGCTCTCCGCACGGCTGCAGATGCACGAGCGGCATGCGCTGGAAGTGGCGCATTGGCTCGAAGCGCGGCCCGAAGTGGCGACGGTGTTCTGCCCCGCGCTGCCGCAGCACCCGGGCCACGCCATCTGGCAGCGCGATTGCAGCGGCACCAACGGGCTGATCTCGTTCGAGTTCAAGCCTGGCATTGGGAACGCGGCGGTCGAGCGCTTCGTCGATGCGCTCACGCTCTTCGGCCGCGGTTCATCGTGGGGCGGCTACGAAAGCCTCGTGGCGTGGACCAACATGCGGGCGGCACGCAGCGTGACCGACTGGAGCACGCGCGGCGCGGTCGTGCGGCTGCACATCGGCCTGGAAGCGCCGGCCGACCTGATGGCCGACCTGACGCAAGCGTTCACCGCTGCCAACGGGTGACTAGGGCGTAACGACCAGCGTTCCCTGGTAATAGACCGGCGTGGTAGCGCCGTTGACCGTGTAGTTGAACTTGATGCGGAAGGCATAGCTCCCGGCGGGCAGGCAATTGTCGATCAACAGGCCTGTGCTCGGGTCGCTCTCTGCCGTCCGCACGCAAGCCGAGTGGTCCAGGCGGAAGAAGAAGAGGTTCGGGTCGGGGTGGTAGTCGCGCAGGCTCGCCTCGATGAAGCGTCCGCGCTTTCCCACCGGAATCGCCACCTGCTGCTCCGGCGTGTAGAGAATTTCCTCGGCCGGACTCTGGCCGGGTACCAACGTCCCCTGCGACTGCGTCACCGTGAAGCCGTCGGTCTGGTAATAGACGTTGTTGGCAAGGCTCGAGGTCACCGCGAGCGGCGACGGTGCGAAGACGTAGGGCACGTCGGTGTTCTTCGTCACGTCCAGCTTCACGGTGAGTAACTTCGGCGGCACGTAGCCGGAACCGGACCGCGTCTCGAATCTGTATTCGAGCGTGTACTGCCCTGTCAGCGTGGCAGCCGGTATCTCCAGATTGAGCGTGCCTTTTCCGTCGCCGTCATCCACCAGCGAGGACTTCACGTTCAGCGGCGGATTGACGGCGCTCAGCTCCAGCGAGGACATGGGCGCCCCTTCAGCCGGATTGATCTTCAGCGCGACCTTCTGGACATCGGCGCTGAACGGCGTGCTCGCCGCGATCGAATCGCTGCCGTTGGCATCGAAGTTCGTGTTGCGCTTGACGACCACGTCGTACGGAATCTTGAACGGCACGTTGCCCAGCCGCACCGAGCAGATGCTGTCCAGGCACGCATAGACATTGATGTTGCCCCGGTAGATGCCCGCCTTCTTCGGATTGGGCTGCACCAGCACGCTCACGCCGCCCTGGCCGTTGCTGCTGAAGGGAATGCTCTGGGTGTTCGGCTTGAAGAGGCTGTCGGGGTCTTCCAGGATCACGTAGAGCGTCTTGCCCGTGACAACGCTGAGGTCGCCCGTCGCCGTGCCGGTGAGCACGTTGACGTCGATGCTGCCGCCTTCGTAGAACTCCGCCTTGATGCTGGCGGGCGTGACGCTGGCGATGGAGAGGTTGACGGTGGTGAACGTCGGGCTGATCGGGAGCCCCGACCCGGTGGGCTGTGTGGGCGGTGCGACGCCGAGCGGGAAGCCGCCACCGCCACCGCCACCACCTCCCCCACCGCCGCAGGCGGTCAATCCAATGGCCACGGCGATTCCGCCGACGAAGCGCAGCAAACTGCCTCTCATGTTGTTTTCCTCTGAGGTGTTGTGTGTGACAGGCGAGACGGCAGCGGACAGAGAGCTGTCACGCGCCGCGCGGGAAGATACCTGCGCCCCTGAGCACCGACAACTAGGTAATTCGGACAGTGGCGTTGACCCGCGTCGAGGTCTTGCCCTACCATTCCGCCCGCGGTGCAAGCCGCGCCCGGGCCCGCGGGAAGGGTTGAACCCACTTGCTTTCGCATGCTGCCGCGCGCTCGCGCGGCGCCATTCACCAGCTCCTTTGTGCAGCCGGATTTGCGGGTCGTCGGCGCTTCATGCACGGAGGTTCATGTGAAACGCATTCCCGCTCGGCCCGATCTCGGGCATCTCAAGAAGCAAGCCAAAGAACTGCTTGCAAGCTACCGCCGCGGCGACCCTGCCGCCCTCTCCCGCTTCCGCGACGCCCTCCCTGCCGCCGCCCGCAAGGACGACACCGCCATCGCCGCGCTCGGCCTGCGCCTGCACGATGCGCAGTCGTGTCTCGCGCGCGAGTACGGCTTCGTGTCGTGGGTCGATCTGCAGGGCTTCGTGCTCGCCCGCATCGCGCAGGCGAACGATCCGGCGCGCGCGGTGCTGCTCTGGCTGCGCGCCGCGTATGCGGGCGAGATCTCGGGCGGCAACAACCTGGCCAGGCCCGCGGTGGCTGCGCGACTGCTCGAAGAGATCCCAGGCCTCCTGGGCGACGACCCGCACCTCGCCTGCGCCATCGGCGATGCCGACGTGCTGCGCCAGGCGATCGCGCGCGATCCGGACTGGGTCCGGCGCGCGGGGGGCCCGCTGCGGCTGCCTCCGCTCAATGCCGTCGCGTACTCCAGCCTCGTGCACCTGCCGGCCTTTCGCGATCGCCTGCGCACCTGCGCGAAGCTGCTGCTCGATGCCGGAGCCGATCCGAACCAGGCCGTCGGCAGCCGCTGGCCGCCCGCGTCGCTCGCTACGCCGTCCGAGACAGACCGCCTGTCTGCGCTCTACGGCGCAGCGGGGCAGAACCGCGACGTGGAAATCACGCGGCTGCTGCTGGATGCCGGTGCCGACCCGAACGACGACGAATCGCTCTATCACTCGCTCGAGGAACCCGCCTGCACGCGCCTGCTGCTGAAGGCCGGCGCGCGCGTCGGTGGCACGAATGCGCTCTACCGCGTGCTCGATCTCGACCAGCTCGAATCGCTGCAACTGTTGCTCGCTCACGGCGGCGATCCGAACGAGGCCGCGCCCGGAGAACCCTCGATCAGTTGGGGACGGCCGCTGCTGTGGGCCATTCGGCGGCGGCGCTCGGCCGCGCACATCGAGGCGCTGCTGGACGCGGGCGCCGATGCGTCGGCGCGCACGCCCGAAGGCATCGATGCGCATACGCTGGCATTGCGCTTCGGCCTCACGGACGTGGCGCGATTGCTCGCGCAGCGAATCGGTGGCAATGCCCAGTTGCCGCCCGATGAGCAATTCATCGCCGCATGCGCGCGCGGCGATGGGCCCGCCGCCCGACGCATCCAGGCGGAACATCCGCAGGTCCTCTCCACGCTGTCCCCCGCGCAACTGCGCCTGCTCCCCGAGCTCGCCGCGCAACCGGGCTGCGGCGCGGCCGTACAGCTCATGGTCGAACTCGGCTGGCCGATCACCACGACGGGCGGCGAATGGGATGGCTCGGCGCTGAACCAGGCGGTGTTCCGCGGCGACGCGGCGCTCACACGCTTCCTGCTCGCGCACGGCGCCACATGGACCGAGCGACACGGCTTCGGCGACAACGTCCGCGGCTCGCTGTCATGGGCCTCGCTCAACCAGCCGACGGACGACGGCGACTGGGTAGGCTGCGCCGAGGCGCTGGTATCGCACGGCATGCCCACCGCGCAGCCCGATACGGGTGGCTCGGACGGCGTACTCGTCGACGGGAAGCTCTTGTGGTTTTCCGACGAGGTGAGCGACTACCTGCTCAGCGCGTCCAAGGTGCCCTGAAGCGCAACGAGCGGGCCGCACGTGCCCACTCGCTTCAAGTCAATCAATCGCAAGCGCTCGCGCCCGCCGGTGAGTTGCGCAAGCGATTGAGAAACGTGAGCTGCACCTTCGCGGTTTCGCTCCCCTGCATCGCTGCCTGGCGCATCCACTGACGCGCCTCGCAGCGATCGGCCCGCACCGACATGCCGTAGAGCACCGGCCCGGTGAGCAGCACCATGCCGAGCATTTCCTGCGCTTCGGCATCGCCCTGCGTGGCGGCCTCGCGCAGCTGCACGAGCATCGTGCGGTAGTCGTGGGCGGTCTGGGCTTCGAGCGCGAGCTGGAAGCGCTGCGCCGCATGCAACTCGAGACTGCGGTCCGACGGGCCCGCCGCGGCGAACGCCGCCATGAGGCAGAACGCGCCCGAGAGAAAAATGCGCCAGCGCAGCGACCAGCTCGCGAGCTGGCTGAGTTCGGATGCCATCGACGTTCTCCTCATGTCATTGACGAGGAGCCATCGTGGCCTCGCGCGCGCCAAAAGAAAAACTGGAATTCGCGCAGGGCGCCTCAGCCGGCGCCTGAGGCTCGCCCTCGCGGGCGCGCGTTCAGAACTTCGCGGTCAGCGCCACCTGCAACTCGCGCCCCGGTCCCGGCATGATCAGGTTGTCCACGGCGCCGTGTGCGGACACGTAGTACTTCCGGCCGGTGATGTTCTTCAGGTTCACCGAGAGTTCGTAGCGTTCGGTCTTGTAGCTGGCCGCCAGGTCGCCGGTGACGTAGGAAGGCAGCGTCACCAGGTTGCTGAGCGAGGCATAGCGCGCGGCCATGTAGTTCACGCCGCCGCCCGCGCTCAGGCCGTTGCCCAGGTCCTTCATGAGCCACACGAAGGCCGAGTGCCGCGGCGTGAGCGCCGCCACCTTGCCTTGCACCGGTATCGGGGCGCCCACGGGCAGTTGCAGCGCGTTCACCGTGGCCAGCGACTTGGTCATGCGGCCGTCGAGGTACGCATAGCCCGCGCTGACGTCCCAGCGCCCGGGCAGCTTGCCGGCCAGCGCGAGCTCCATGCCGTTGGTGCGCTGCGTGCCCACGTTGATCTGCCGCGTCGGGTTCGCCGGGTCGGTGTTCTTCATGCCCGAGCGTTCCAGGTTGAAGAGCGCGGTCGTGAGGTTGAGCGCGCCGTCCAGGAAATCGAACTTGGCGCCGATCTCCTTGTTCACCGTGATCTCGGGTTCGTTGGCCGCGTTGTTGGCCGACAGCGCGAAGGTCTCGGCCGACGGCTGGAACGAGCGGCTGTACGACACGTAGTACGACTGCGTGTCGGTGGGCTGCCAGACCAGGCCCGCACGCGGGCTGAACTTGCGGTCGGTGCGCGACATCGGCGCGAGCGAGCGCTCGAACGAGGTCTCCTGGTCGAACACGTCGTAGCGGCCGCCGACGAGCGCCTTCCATTGCGGCGCCAGCGTGATCTGGTTCTGCGCGTACAGCGCCGCCGTCTTGAAGGTGGAATTGCTCGGAATCGCGCTCGTGGCCTGGTAGCTCGCGAACGGAATGGGCGCGGGCACGGCCACCGGGTTGAGGATGCTCACACGCTCGTAGCCGGTCGCCGACGACACCGAGTACAGGCGCTTGTCCTGTTTGCCGAATTCGGCGCCTACCAGCCACTCCTGCTTGAAGCCGCCGATGTCGTTGCGCCACGTGAGGTCGGTCTGGTTGAACCAGCCGCTCTCGTCGCGGTCGACAAAGCCGCGCGTGCGGCCCACGGTCATGCGCACCGGGTCGGTGGTGCCGCTGGGCAAGGTGTTGAAACGGTCGAGCTTGTAGCTGGAATAGCGGGTGGTGTTGCGCAGGCTCAGCGCGTCGCTGAAGCGATGGTTCAGCGTGGCGGTGAAGGACTGCACCCGCGTCGTGGTGGTGTCGTCGCGCCTGGCGAGCGCCGAGCCGTAGTAGGTGCCGATGGGCAGGTTCACCGGCCTTCCGTTGAGGGCCGGAATGCCGAAGTCGGTCAGGCGCTGGTCGTAGGCGTTGGTGTATTGCAGCAGCAGGTCGGTCTGCGGGCTGAACTTCATCGCGAGCGAAGGCGCGATGTTGTAGCGGTCGATGAACTGCTGGTCGCGGTAGCTGCCCGATTTCTCGCGCGCGACGTTCAGGCGGAACGCCATGTTCTCGCCGATGGGCCGGTTGAGGTCGGTGGTGAGCCGCTTGAAATCGTTGCTGCCCAGGCCGAGCGAGACCTCGCCGAAGGGGCGCTCGAAGATCGGCTTCTTGGTCACGCGGTTGATCAGCCCGCCCGACGAGCCCCGGCCGTACAGCACGGCCGCCGGGCCCTTGAGCACCTCGATGCGCTCGGTGTCCGACAGGTCGCGAAAGTACAGCGCATCGTCGCGCACGCCGTCCACGAACCAGTCGGCAATGGCCGAGAAGCCGCGGATCACCACCTGGTCGCGCTGGCCGTCGCCGGCGTTGAAGGAAACGCCGGGCGCATTGCGCAGCGCGTCCTGCATCGAGGTCGCGCCCTGGTCGCGCAGCAGTTGGGCCGGCAGCACGTTGACTGCCTGCGGAATGTCGCGCAACGGCGCGCTGCCCTTGGTGGCGGTGCTGCTGACGGAGGGCGCGTAGCCGGCGTCCTGCTCGGCATTGACGGTCACCTCCTTGAGCGCCGTGCCGCTTTGCGCCTGTGCGGCGCAGTGCAGAACGGTCAGGGCGGCGAGGACCGCGACGGGCAGGGGCTGGGAGCGCAGGGGCTGGGAGCGCAGGCGCGGCGCGCGCGAACGGACAGGCATCGGGTTTCTTTCAGGGCGATAAAAAATCGCGAAGCGCCATGCCGTCTCGCCATCCATCGGATGACGAAACGCATGGGCCCTGCCTGGAGAAATCTGGGTTGGGTTCCCTTGCCGATCCGAACCGGCGCAGCGGCCGGTGGATCGGTGAAGGGTCGCATTCGCGCGAGGCGGAGATTCTAAACAGCCGTCCTACACGGTCAGTTGCCGGTCAGCCGGCCCGCCATCCATCAGTTGGCGCTCAGGTCCATCAGCATGCGCGACAGCAGGTACACCCGCGGCACCACGCTCTCGACCTCGGCGTATTCCTCCGGCGTGTGGATGCCGCCGCCCACGATGCCGAAGCCGTCGAGCACCGGCACGCCCACGCCAGCCACCAGGCTCGCGTCGGCCGCGCCGCCGCTGCTCTCGATGGTGAGCTTCTTGCCGATCTCGGCGTAGATGCCCTCGGCCATCTTCACCAGCTTGTCCGAGGCGGGCGAACGCGGCATCGGCGGCAGGCCGCGCACGAGGCGCACGCGCACTTCGGTCTCGGGGATCAGCTTGTTCTGCGAGATGCGGACGAGGTCCTTCTCGACGCGGTCGAACTCCTCGGGCGTCGCGACGCGCACGTCGCCCTTGGCGCTCGCGGTGGCGGGAATCACGTTGGTCGCACCGTTGGCCGTGAGCACGGTGAAGTTGACCGTGGTCTTCTTCTCGGCGTCCGCCGTCTTGGACAGCTGCAGCACCTGGTGCGCCACTTCCATCGCGGCGTTGCGGCCGGTTTCGGGCGCGACGCCCGCGTGCGCGGCCCGACCCGTCACCTCGACGAGCGCGGTGGCCGAGCCCTTGCGCTCCACCACGAGGCCGTCGGCCGGGCGGCCCGGCTCCAGGTTCAGCGCCACGTCGTGCTGCTTGGCCACGCGCTCGATGAGCGCGGTGGTGCCCACCGAACCCATCTCCTCGTTCGTGTCGATGAGGAAGGTGATCTGCCCGTAGTCCTTGAAGCCGATCTTCTGCAGCACCTTCAGCGCCTGCAGCCCGGCGACGACGCCGCCCTTGTTGTCCATCACGCCGGGGCCGTAGGCACGGCCGTCCTTGATGTAGAACGGCTTGGCCGCGGCCGTGCCGTCCTTGAACACGGTGTCGATGTGGGCCAGGATCAGGATCTTCTTCTTGCCCTGCCCCGTCAGCGTGGCGACCACGTTGGTGCCGGGGTGCGGATCGGCTGGAAAGGTCTCGATGCGCGCGCCGAGCTGGCGCAGTTCGTCGACGGCGATCTCGCGCACCTTGGCGAGCCCGTCGGTGACGGTCGTGCCCGAGTCGATGTTGACCATGCGCTCCAGCAGCTTCAGCGCCTCGTCTTTCTGCTGCGCGGACGCATCGAGTGCGCCCTGATGCGGCTTCTGGGCCATGGCGTTGCCGGCCGCAGCGAGCAATGCGCAGGCGAACAGCACGCCCTGGCACGCGGTGCGCAGCGGCGCGGGGGTCTTGAAAGGGGATGGGCGCTTGGAGAAAGTCATGGGGTCCGTTTCTGTTGTTCGTTCGATGTGCGGCATCAGCCCGGCACGAAAAAGAAAAGCCCGCTCCTTGCAGGCGGAGCAGGCTATCACCCGTGCTCCGAACGGGTCAAGCGAACAACAACAGGTGGTTGAAGCCGTGTGCAAGGCTTCGACAGGCTTAGCCCGAACGGATGGGTCTCACAACTGACGCGCCTAGCAGCAACGCCCCTTACCCGCCCCGTACCGCGCCTCCAGCCGCTCGCGGAAGAAGGCCTCGTAGCTCATCGGCGGCCGGTCGGGGTGCGTGGCCGCCATGTGGGTCAGATAGGCGTCGTAGTCGGGCAGGCCGACCATCAGCCGCAGCGACTGCTTGAGCGAGCGGGCGAAGTAGCGCCCGGCTTCGGGCAATGCGAGGGCCATGGGCATGCTCAGTGGGCCGCCGCGGCCGATGTGCCGGCCGGCTCGAACGGCGTTTCCTGCGTGGTCGGCCGGTTGGCCGCGCGCGCCGCAAGGCAGGCCTTGATGCTGTAGACCAGCACGCTCAGCACCACGAACATGAAGAGCGCGCACAGCGCCGCGTCGAGGCGGTCGTTGAAGACGATGCGCGACATCGCCTCGGGTGTTTTCGCCGGTGCCACGAGCACGCCGTTGGCCAGGCCTTCGGTGTACTTCGCCGCATGCGAGAGGAAGCCGATCTTCGGATCCGCCGAGAAGATCTTCTGCCAGCCCGCCGTGAGCGTGCACGCCAGCAGCCACACGGCCGGCGCGATGGCCACCCATGCATAGCGTTCGCGCTTCATGCGGAACAGCACCACCACGCCGAGCAGCAGCGCGACGGCGGCGAGCATCTGGTTGGAGATGCCGAAGAGCGGCCACAGCGTGTTGATGCCGCCCAGCGGATCGACCACGCCCTGGTAGAGGAAGTAGCCCCAGGCCGCCACGCACAGCGCCGTCGCCACGAGATTGGCCGGCAGCGAATCGGTGCGCTTGAGTGCGGGCACGAAGCTGCCCAGCAGGTCCTGCAGCATGAAGCGGCCGGCGCGGGTGCCGGCGTCCACCGCCGTGAGGATGAAGAGCGCCTCGAACAAGATCGCGAAGTGGTACCAGAAGGCCATCATGGCCTGTCCGCCGATCACCTGGTGGAGGATATGGGCCATGCCCACGGCCAGCGTCGGTGCGCCGCCGGCACGGCCGAGGATGGTGGTCTCGCCCACGTCCTTGGCGGTCTGCAGCAGCATCTCGGGCGTGATCACGAAGCCCCAGCTCGAGATGGTCTGCGCGGCCTGCTGCGCCGTGCTGCCCACGAGCGCCGCCGGGCTGTTCATCGCGAAGTAGATGCCCGGCTCGATGCACGAGGCCGCCACCAGCGCCATCACCGCCACGAACGACTCGGCCAGCATGCCACCGTAGCCGATGAAGCGCGCATGGCGCTCGTTGTCCAGCATCTTGGGCGTGGTGCCCGAGGAGATGAGCGCATGAAAGCCCGACACCGCGCCGCAGGCGATGGTGATGAAGAGGAACGGGAACAAACTGCCCGACCACACCGGCCCGCCACCCTGTGCGAACTGCGTGATGGCCGGCATCTGCATCGTCGGCATCACGAACATGATGCCGATGGCCAGCGCGATGATCGTGCCGATCTTCAGGAAGGTCGAGAGGTAGTCGCGCGGTGCCAGCAGCAGCCACACCGGCAGGCTTGCGGCGACGAAACCGTAGCCCACCAGCATCCAGGTGAGCGCCTTGCCGTCGAAGGTGAAGAGCGGCGCCCATTCGGCGCTCTGACTCACGGCCTGGCCGCCGAAGATGGCGAGCATCAGGAGCACGAAGCCGATCAGCGACACCTCGCCGATGCGCCCCGGGCGAATGAACCGCAGGTACACCCCCATGAACAGTGCCACCGGCACCGTGGCCGCCACGGTGAACGTGCCCCACGGCGATTCGGCCAGCGCCTTCACCACGATCAGCGCCAGCACCGCCAGGATGATGATCATGATCATGAAGGTGCCGAAGAGCGCGATCATCCCGGGCACCACGCCCATCTCCTGCTTGACGAGGTCGCCCAGCGAGCGGCCGTCGCGCCGCGTGGAGATGAAGAGAATGATGAAGTCCTGCACCGCGCCGGCGAACACCACGCCCGCAAGAATCCACAGCAGGCCGGGCAGATAGCCCATCTGCGCCGCAAGCACCGGGCCCACCAGCGGGCCCGCACCCGCGATGGCCGCGAAGTGATGGCCGAACAGCACGTTCTTGTCGGTCGGCACGTAGTCCAGGCCGTCGTTGTGACGGTGCGCGGGCGTCTTGCGGTTGCCATCCAGGCCCAGCACCTTGTCGGCGATGAAGAGGCTGTAGTAGCGGTAGGCGATCAGGTAGGTGCAGATCGCGGCCGCCACCACCCAGAGGGCGTTGACGCTTTCACCACGGGTCAGGGCCACGGTGCCGAGCGCGAATGCGCCGACGACGGCCACGACCAGCCACACCAGGTGGCGGCGGAGGGTTTGCATGCGGATGTCTCCTCGATATTGGAACCCGGGAGTCTTGCCGCAAGGGCGCGCGCTGGCATCCGTCGGACCGCGTGGGCGGGTTGCGTGGCACTGCGTAATGGATAACCCGAGGAAAACCCGAGGCGCGCAAGAGCCCAACCGGATCGCCCGCCCCGCGGGGCGCGAGAATGCCGCCACGTATCTGGAGAACTCCCCCATGTCCACCGTCACCATCCACCCCGGAATCCATGCTCGCAACGACGGCGCCTTCGTGCTGTTCGGCGGCGTCAACGTCCTCGAGTCACGCGACCTGGCCCTGCGCACCGCGGCCGAATTCGTGCGCGTTGCCGGCAAGCTGGGCATTCCCTATGTCTTCAAGGGCAGCTTCGACAAGGCCAACCGCTCGTCGATCCATTCGTACCGCGGCCCGGGCCTGGACGAAGGCCTGAAGATCCTGCAGGAGGTCAAGACCGAATTCGGCGTGCCGCTGCTGACCGACGTGCACGAGCCCTGGCAGGCGGCTCCGGTCGCCGAGGTGGTCGATGTGCTGCAGCTGCCCGCCTTCCTGGCGCGGCAAACCGACCTGGTGGTGGCGCTGGCCAAGACCGGCCGCGTCATCAACATCAAGAAGCCGCAGTTCCTGAGCCCGTCGCAGGTGCTGAACATCGTCGAGAAATTCAAGGAAGCCGGCAACGAACAGATCATCCTGTGCGACCGCGGCACCTGTTTCGGCTACGACAACCTGGTGGTCGACATGCTGGGCTTCGGCGTCATGAAGAAGGTGACGCAAGACCTGCCGGTGATCTTCGACGTGACCCATGCGCTGCAGCAGCGCGAGGCCGGCGCCGCCGCGTCCGGCGGCCGGCGCGAACAGCTGGTGGACCTGGCGCGCGCCGGCATGGCCGTCGGCCTGGCCGGTCTTTTTCTCGAAGCCCATCCGGACCCGGCCGAGGCCAAGTGCGATGGCCCGAGCGCGCTGCCGCTGGCGCAGCTGGAGCCGCTGCTGACGCAGCTCAAGGCACTGGACGATCTGGTGAAGTCGTTCCCGGCGCTGAATATCTAGCCGGGTTCAGCAGCTCAGGGCCGGCGCGCCTGCGTCGGCTGACGCGACCAATAGACGCCATCGAGCCGGTCGAGCCGCACCTCGCCACCGGTCGACGGCGCATGCACGAAGCGCCCGTCGCCCACATAGATGCCCGCATGCGACGGCGTGGAATTGCCGAACAGCACCAGGTCGCCGGAGCGGATCTCGGACATCGCCACTGGCTGGCCGAACGAAGCCATGCGCGCCACCGTGCGCGGCGGCACCTTGCCCAGGCTGCTGCGGTACACATAGCCGATGAGCCCGCTGCAATCGAAGCCGCCCTCGGGCGTGTTGCCGCCATAGCGGTACGGCGTGCCGACGAGGCCGAGCGCATGGATCGTGATGCTGTTCGATTGCTCGGCCGTGAGCGGTGGGATGTTGGAGATGGGTGGCAGCCGCTGCGAAGTGGGAGGGCCGGCGCAGCCCGCCATCAGCAGGAAGACGCCCATCGAAAGCAGTCGAAACAGCGGCATGCGGGAGCGTTGCGTTGGCACGGTGGTGTCGGGCATGGGGTGATGGCGGGTCTTGTGGACGTGCATGGACTTTACCGATGCCCGTCCATCACCCTGCCCGTTCGACCCACTGCGCGCGCCAGGCGGGTGCATCGAAGGGGTCGGCAAAGTACTGCGTCTCGCGCGCCACCTTGCCATCGCGGAACTCCATGATGCTCACGGTGAAGGCGCTCTTGCCTTCGTAGTCGATCGCGTACTCGGTGACCCAGAGATCGCCCTCGCCGACGATCCGCCGGACCGCGAACCCCGATGGCTTGCCGGGGTGATGGCTGCGCAGCGCCTGCAGGTTGTGCCGGCCGTGGATGACCTCGCCCGACTGCGGGTACGCGCACACGGCATCGTCGTGATAGATCTCGTGCTCGGCGACCTGATCGCCGGCGGCGGAGGCCGCCCAGTGGCGATCGATCGCCGTGCGGATGTCCTGCGCTTGCGTCATCGATCGACCTCCTTGTGATGCGTCATCAGGCGCCCGGATAGTGCTCGGCCAAGACCTCCCGCACCATCTCCTGCAACCCCTTGAATATCTCGGCGACATCGACCTGCTCGCCGTCTTCGATGCGCTTGGAAAGCATCGTCTTCGGAAACAGCAGCAGCGTCGTCTGCTTGTAGCGGATCGCCGGGTCCCTGCCGTATTCGTCCTCGACCATCCACCAGTCGAAGTTCGCCTGCGTGCCGACGAAGACCTTGCCGAAGGCCAGGCCCAGTGCCTGCAGCGAATACGTGGCTTCGGGCTCGACGATCTTCGAATCGATGACCTTCTGCAAAGCTGCGAGGTCGGCCATCGTGCCGGACAAGGTCGCACCCGTTGCCTCGGACACCAGTTCGGCCGCATGCATCAGTTGGTGCGCGATGGCATGGAGGTCGTCGGTGGTGGGCGCTTCGATCTTCTGTTCCATGGCGTGCGTATTCTTGACTCGATGGGATGGCCGGCACTTTGCCATGAAGTGGTGTCGATGGACCAGCACCGTATGGCACGATCGACGCATGCCCGAGCCGTCACGCCGCATTCCGTATCGCACCTGGCCAGGCGCACTCGCGGTGCTTCTGGCCATCGCCGCCTACGTGGGCGGTCTCACCTTCTGGAACAACCACACGCCCGGCACGCGGCCCTTGCCCATCGGGCAGACCGTGTCCGTCGGCCATGCGCGGTTCGAGCCCGCCGCCGGATGGGAGATGGACGTGGCCCGCTCCAAGGCCGGCAGGTCGTTGATGCTCTTCAAGGGCGGCCACAAGTTCCTGGTCTCCACCGCTCCCTGGGTGGGCGGGCCCGACGGGCCACTGGTGCGGCAGCAGCGCCTCATGGAGCGCGGCCAGCGTCTGGAGATCGATGGCGACATCTCCGATTTCGTCACATCCTGGGGCCTGCAGGGCAAGACCTTCGCGTACTACGGATCGAAGCTCGCGGGCCGGTTCTGGCAGGTGGTCGACCTGCAGCGAAAGTCGCTCGTGCAGATCGATTTCTACGGTGCCAGCGATGGCCTGAACGAAGCGATGGCCGAGGCCCGCAGCATGCTGGAGTCGATGGACCTGGAGGCTTCGCCATGAGTTCCGAGGGCACAGAGAGACTCACCGGCCCCGAACAGGATCGCGGCGAATGGCCGGTGGGCACCGACTCCTTCTGGCAGCCGCATCGCGCAGCGTTCTGGCTGCTGGCCGCGATGATCGTCAACGGCCTTTTCTACACGGTCAACATGTTCTCGATGGGCTTTCGCGTGGTCCCCGTCACCGCGTTGCTGGGCCTTTTGGTGTGGGGCATCTACACGCTGCTTTTTCTGCTCGTCTTTCGCACGCTCGACCTGCTCGAACAACACCCGCCCGAGGCCTTCGTGCTCGCGTTCGCATGGGGCGGAATGGGCGCGGTGTACTTCGCCGCGCCGGCGAACATCGCGATCCAGGGCCTGTGCGCCAAGCTGGTGTCGCCGGACTTCGTGGCGGCCTGGGGGCCGGCCATTGCAGGTCCGATCACCGAGGAATTCCTGAAGCTCGCGGGCGTGATCCTGCTCGTGCTGGTGGCGCGCAACCAGTTCCAGACCTACCTCTCGGTGCTGATCGTCGGCGCCATGGCGGGCCTCGGTTTCCAGGTGATCGAGAACCTGAGCTACACCGTCAATGCCTCGATGCACTTTCCGCTCGAGAACCAGGTGTATCCGGTGCTGCTGAACCTGTTCACGCGCGGGCTGCTGAGCGGCCTCTGGAGCCACGCGGCCTACACGACCATCGCGTCCTTCGGCGTTGCCTGGTTCCTGCTGCATCCCGAGCGATCGAAGCTGACGCGGATCGCCGTGGCCGTGCTGTGCTTCGCGCTCGCCTGGGCCATGCACTTCATCTGGAACTCGCCGTGGCTGGAAGACCTCTTCGACGGCAGCTACCGCGAGATGGCCGTGATGCTCGCCGTGAAGGGCATCCCCGCGATGATCGCGGCCGGGCTCTTCTGGCGCGTTGCCGTGCGCGAGAACGGTGCGTACCTCCACGCGCTCGCGGCCTACTTCGTGCCCGAGCGTGAGCTGATTCGCGACGACGAATGGATGCGCCTTGGCGCACCGCTGCAACGCTATAAGGTGCGCCGCGAGATCGGCTGGACCTTCGGCCTGCGGGCAAGGCGGCTGAAGACGCAACTGCAGCGCGAGCAGCTGCGGCTGGTTCGCAAGGCGATGACGTACGGGCGCGGTGCGCAGACGCTGCGGCATGAGGTGGCCATCCGGCGCTTGCGGACGGAGTTGGCGCCGCTGGTTCAGGCGCGGCCGTAGGCGTGGGCCTTCGGATAGGTCGCGCGAACCCACTTGACCCGACCCCTGCGACCGCCTCGATAAAGGCGGTGTCCGATCCAACCACGAGGTGATTCTTGAACGCTTCCGCCCGATTCCTCAACCCCGCCGAGGCTGCCCGGCGGCTCGGCGTTTCCGCCAAGGCGCTGCGTCTCTACGAGCAGCGCGGCCTGGTGGCGCCGGCTCGCAATGCCGCCGGCTGGCGCTCCTACAGTCCCGACGAAATGGCTCGCGGCGCCGAGATCGTGGCCCTGCGCGCGCTGGGCCTCAGCCTTGCGCAGGTGGCGCGCGTACTGGCCGGCGATGCCGCGACGCTCGAATCCGCGCTGGCCGCGCACCAGGCGGCACTCGAGGGTCGCGCACACCAATTGACGGAGACCATCGAAAAAGTCAGCCGTCTGCGGGCCGACCTCGCCCAAGGCCGGGCACCGACAGCCGAGGCGTTGACGCAACTGCTGGGCGCTGCAGCAAGGATCGATGTCGAGTTCGAACTTCCCTGGCCCTGGGGCGGCGAGCTGTTCAGGCTGCGCGACGTTCGGCCACTGAACTACATCGTCGGACCGCTGGGCAGCGGCAAGACACGACTGGCCCTGCGCATCGCCGAGACCCTGCCGTCCGCTGCGTTCCTCGGGTTGGAGCGGCTCGAAGGCGGCGATGCGGCGGCGCGGCTCGATGCCGACACGGCGCGCAAGTCGCGCGTCGAACAGACGCTGGCCTTGCTCGCCGACGACGGTGCCATGGTGTCCGATGCGTTGATTGCGCTGCTTGCCAGGCTGGAAAACCAAGGCCCGGCCGTGCTGGTTGTCGACATGGTGGAGCAAGGGCTGGATTCGGCCACGCAGCAAGCCGTGATCGCGCATTTGCGCCGCCGCGGACCCGATGCCCGGCCGCTCTTTCTGTTGACGCGCTCCTGCGTGATCCTTGACCTGGCCGCGGTGGGCGCCGACGAGTCGATCATTTTCTGCCCCGCCAACCACAGCCCGCCGAGCCGTGTTGCGGCCTGGCCGGGGGCGCCGGGCTACGAGGCGGTTGCCAGTTGCCTGGCCTCACCCGAGGTGCGGGCGCGGACGCAGGGCGTCATCGCCTGGCGGCCACAGGTGGCATGAGGCCCAGCCTTCTCGCCGAAAATTGATTTCATGCCAATTCCCGAAGCCACTTCAACAGTCCAGCTGGTCTGGCCGTCACACGAGCATCTGGCGGGCTACATCGCCGCGCTCGAACGCGGATGGTCGCCCAACAACCTCCGGCCCGAAGTCACTCAGGAAGAACTCCTGCTGATACGAGCGGACGCCGACGGTTTTCTGAAGAGCCTTGTCGACCGCGAAGCCAAGGGGCCGCCAGTCACGCTTCCAGATGGCAGCAAAGTCCCGCGCTTGCCCGGCTATCGGCGATGGCTGTGGGACGGCGAGTTCTGCGGCAGCATCGGGCTGCGTTGGCAGCGCGGCACGAACGCCCTGCCCGGCTATTGCCTCGGCCACATCGGGTACGGCGTCGTGCCGTGGAAGAGCGGCAGGGGGTATGCCAAAGAGGCGCTGCGTTCGCTGCTGCCGGAAGCCGCGTCAGTCGGGCTGAGCTATGTCGAAATCACGACCAGCCCGGACAACCTGGCCTCGCAGCACGTCATTCGCGCCAATGGCGGCGTGCTTGTGGAGGAGTTCGTCAAGACGCCGGGGTTGGGAGGCACGCCGGAGCTCCGGTTTCGCATCGCGCTCGGGCACCTGGCCTGAATCCACCGAGCCTCGCCAATCGCCTCCCCGGACCGGCGCGGGCAGCTGAGCTGGTGGCGTTCAGGGCGGGTCTTCCGTCTTCGCGATCGCCCTCAGCACCATCACGCCCAGGTAAGCCCGCCAGAGCCCGAACGGCACCAGCAAGGCAGCGAGCAGCCGGTGCAGGAGCGGATCGAAGTGCACCACCGCCCACACCCCCAGCGCAGCGAGCGCAATCCCGCCCACGGCGTTCAGCACGCCGCCGCTGAACCACTGCAGTGCGAGGAACCGAGCGGTCAGCGCCAGGATGCGGTCGGCGATCCCGAGCCCGAAGTAGCTGGCGATCGCGTAGATGCCGAGCAGCAGCAGCGGGCCGATGGCGATGCCGATCAGGAGCCACACGAGGACGTCGATCAAGGAATCCATGTGTCGCGCTTCAGCGGGGAAGTTCTTCGGCCATCAGGTCGATGAACCGTCGCACGCGGGGCTCCAGCAGCCGACGTGTCGGGTACAGCGCGAAGATCTTGACGTCGCCTGCGTCGAGCCCGGGCAGCACCTGCCGGAGGCGCCTCGCGGCCAGGTACCGGCCGGCGGTGACGCTGGTTGGCGTGTCGGGGCTCGCGTTTCCACATGAGTTGATCGAGATCAAGGCGATGGCTCACACGGGCTGATGTCATCAAGGGGCACGGTCGCGACATCTTCCTGTGTCTCGGCTACCACGGCGGCTCGACAACACGCAATGGGACGCCACCCTGAAAAGCGTCTTCGAATGCAGCGACTTTGCCACGCTGTTCGCGGGCCTGCGGCGCGAGACCGTCAAGACGTTCGATGGGGTGTTGCGGCAGCGCGGCATGCGTACTGTGGAACTGCTGGTGGGTGGGCAGTGGCGTGCGACGAGGTCGTGAGCTGATCGACCCACATGCTAGTAGCGCATATTGCCCACGGCTGCCATCCCCATGCCATAGGCGATCAGCAAAGAAGAAGGCACACCTACCAGAAGTGCGATCAGGCTGCTGACGAGAAAAGTGGCAGCCGCGCTGCTGCGGCCATGCATCCGTGAGGCAACGGAACCGAGGATCGGCAGAGCGGCTGCGATGGTTGGCAGAAATGCAACGAGCAAGGGCGTAGATCGGTTGCTCACGAAGGCTGTGGCTGCCGCAGTCATCAGAACGAAAGTCAGATGCAGCAATATGAATCGGACGCGGGGGTTCTTGATCTTGGCAAGCCAGTAGATCGCGTACAGCGGATAGGTGGCGCCGCCCGAGAAAAGCAGCCACTCGTCCCCCTGGTAGCGCGAAGCACTGACCGCGCTGTAGACGATCGGAGGCAGCAACACCACCAGGAGCACGACGCATACGTGAAGCGCAAACACAGCCACGACAGACGTCCAGCGCGATCCGGGATTCACGGTTTCTTCGGTTGGCATTTGCGTTGCCCTTTTCAAGCAGGGGTTAGCGCTTCAACCACCCCAGACCCTTCGCATGCAGGCTCTGCACATAGAGCCGATCACGCGTTTCAGTGACGGCCGTGGTCTCGGGGTACGCACCCGTCGCATCCTGCATGCTCGCGAGCACCTTGCCGTCCTCGCTGAACGCGACCACATGGCCATACGCCTTCGGTACCGGCCACAGCGAACGCGGCAGGCGCATCGTCACGCTGCGCAGGAACGGCTTGTTGGCGAGCTTGTCGATGGTCGGGTTGCGCGGCTTCACGAGGCCCACCCAGATCTTGCCGTCGAGCCCGCGCATCAGGTTGTCGGGATAGCCGGGGAGGTTGTCGAGCAGCACGGTGGCTTGCGGGTTGGCGGTGCCCGCACCCACATCGAGGTTGCTCGCATCGATACCGATCTTCCAGACGCGGTACTTGCCGGTCTCGGCAACGAACAGGCTTTTCTCGTCGGCGCTCAATGCGATGCCGTTCGCGAACGCGAGGCCGCGCGCCACGACGCGCGTGGCCCTGGTGGCCGGATCGTAGGCCAGCACGCGGCCCGTGGCGGACTGCTCGAGGATATCGAGCACGCTGGCCTCGAAGGTGCCGCCCCACTCGGCCGGTGCGAAACGGGTCGATGCGTCGGTGAAATACATCGTGCCGCTGCCGCGCGCCACCACCACGCCGTCGGCATAGCGGATCGGCTGGCCGTCGACCTGGTGGGTGAGCACGGTGATCTGCTTCGAAGGGCTGATCGACAGCAACCCCTTGATGGCATCGGCCGCGATGAGATTGCCGCTTGAGTCGAAGTCGAAGCCGAGCACGCGGCCGCCCGTGTTGACGAAGGCCTCCTGCGCACCGCCATCGGGGTTCATGCGAAGGATGTTGCCGCTCAGCACCGTGGTGTAGAGCTTGCCGTCGGGACCGATGGCGATGTGCTCCGGGCCCTCTTCTCGGCCGAGGTCGATCATGTTGAGCTGCGCAAGATGATCGTTGACCGCGAAGGCACCGGTGTAGCCGGGATCGGTGGGCGCGGACCAGACGACGGGCTTGACGGGGACGGGCCAGAGAGCGAGGTAGGCGACGACTGCAAGGAGCAGCAGGCCGAATGCGGCAAGGGTTTTCTTCAGCATGTCGGGCCCGTCTCAACGTGCGGAAGCTCGCCCGGCTGAATCTGCAGCCACGGCCATCGCGCGCGATACGACGCCGCTTTCTTGTCGAACAGCTCGCGATGCGGCATCAGCGGGTTCATCGTCAGCACGCCGTCGTACAGCATGGAGAGACCGTTCGGCGCATAGAGCTCGCCCGGCCGGACGCCGACGCATGTAGCCGGAACAAGGAAGCGGTCGATGCCATCGCGCGCGGTGCGCAGCGCCTCGTAGGGGTGGCCGAAATACGATTCGTACCAGAGGTGAACACGCGCCTGGTTCGAGGCTTCGACCGTGATGCCCAGATCGCCCAGCGCATCGTCGGCTCGCGCCTGCACACGACGCTCCCCCGCCTCGCTCGTGTCATCGGCATCGAAATAGAACAGGTCGTAGTCCTTGATGCCCGCTTCCGGCGCGGCGCCGGACCGCAGGTTCCACACCGTTTGAAAGAGGCAGCCGGCGACCAGCCATCCGTCGGGCAGGGCCAGAGCGGGCCATCGATCGAGGATTGCGCGGTTGTTGCGGTTCTTGAGGATGTCGGTGATGAAGCGTTCTTGCATGGTGTGATGAGAAGCAGAGCCGGGTATGCGCGGCGGGGCAAAGAGTTGGCGCGATTCCAGCGCCTTGACTACGCAACTGTCCGTGGACTCAGAGGCCGAAGGCCAACAGCAGGTTGTTCGCAGGCATCGCATGTCGCTCGCGCAACGCAAGGCCCGCCCGGCGCGCCTCTGCCGCGACGTCGTCCAGGCGGCGGATGCCCCAGGCGGGATTGCGCGCGCGCAGGTCCTGGTCGAACGCCATGTTGCTCGGAGCCGCCGGGACGCCGTCTTCGAAATAAGGCCCGTAGGTGATCAGCAATCCGCCGGAACGCAGATGACGCGCGGCGCCTTGCATCAGGGCGGCGCATGTGGCCCACGGCGCGATGTGCAGCATGTTGGCGCAGTAGATCGCATCGAACTTTTCTTCTTCTCCTTCAGCGAATGCGGTGTCCTGCGATGGCCATCGGGGCGACATCACGTCGAGCAGAAGTGGCGCGCGGAGATTGGGCAGTGCGGCTTCTGCGATCCGGCTTGCGAGCGCGGGCAAGGAGCGCGGGTCTGCGTCGGTGGGCTGCCAGGTCCATCGGGGCATCGAGGTTGCGAACCACGCGGCGTGTTGGCCCGTGCCGGATGCGATTTCCAGTGCGGTGCCGTGCTCGCCGAGGATGCGGGTCAATGCATCGAGGATGGGCTGCTTGTTGCGATCGGCGGCGGGGCTGTAGGGGAGTTCAGGCATGCGGATTGGAATTGGACTTGGATGAAGGCGGGTTGAAGAGTATCGAACCCTATGGTCGTCATAGCCAAAGGATTTGCTCCGCTCGTCGTTACGGATTCAGAATGCACAGCTCCCAATCAAAGAACTGGAAACCCCGATGACCCAGACTCCAACGGAAGCCAAGTGTCCCGTCCACCATGCGGTCGGTCGCGGCACTGTCAATCGCGACTGGTGGCCCAACCAGTTGCGGGTGGACCTGCTCCACCAACACTCCTCCAAGTCCGACCCGATGGGCAAGGACTTCGACTATGCACAAGAGTTCAAGAGCCTCGACTACGCGTCGCTGAAGCAAGACCTGCATGCGCTGATGACCGACTCGCAGGCGTGGTGGCCGGCGGACTTCGGCCACTACGGACCGTTGTTCATCCGCATGGCCTGGCACAGCGCCGGCACCTACCGCACCGGCGACGGACGTGGGGGCGGTGGCCGTGGGCAGCAGCGCTTTGCGCCGCTCAACAGCTGGCCCGACAACGTCAATCTCGACAAGGCCCGGCGCCTGCTGTGGCCGATCAAGCAGAAGTACGGCCGCAAGATCTCGTGGGCCGACCTGATGATCCTCACCGGCAACGTGGCCCTGGAGTCCATGGGCTTCAAGACCTTCGGCTTCGCCGGCGGCCGCCCCGACACATGGGAGCCCGACCAGGACGTCTACTGGGGCAACGAGAGCACCTGGCTCGACGACAAGCGCTACACCGGCGACCGCGAGCTGGAGGACCCGCTCGGCGCCGTGCAGATGGGCCTGATCTACGTCAACCCCGAAGGTCCGAACGCCAACGGCGACCCGGTCTCCGCGGCCCGGGACATCCGCGAGACTTTCGCCCGCATGGCGATGAACGACGAGGAAACCGTCGCCTTGATCGCCGGCGGCCACACCTTCGGCAAGACCCACGGCGCGGGTCCGGCGGACCTCGTCGGCTCGTCGCCTGAAGGGGCCGACCTGGAAGAAATGGGCATGGGCTGGAAAAGCACCCATGCCAGCGGCATCGCCGGCGACGCCATCGGCAGCGGCCTGGAAGTCACCTGGACCCAGGAGCCGACGAAGTGGACCAACCTCTTCTTCGAGAACCTGTTCAAGTTCGAATGGGAGGCGGTCAAGAGCCCGGCCGGCGCCGGACAGTGGCAGGCCAGGGGCGCTGCGGCCGACATTCCGGACGCGCACGACACGTCGAAGAAACGCCTGCCGACGATGCTGACCACCGACCTCTCGCTGCGCTTCGACCCCGCCTACGAAAAGATCTCGCGGCGTTTCCTCGCGCACCCGGAGCAGTTCGCAGACGCCTTCGCGCGCGCCTGGTTCAAGCTGACACACCGCGACATGGGTCCGCGCTCGCGCTACCTGGGTCCGGAAGTGCCGAAGGAAGAGCTGATCTGGCAAGACCCGATCCCCAAGGTCGATCACCCCTTGGTCGACGACAAGGACGCCGCGGCGCTCAAGGTAAAGATCCTGGGCTCGGGCCTGTCGGTTTCCGACCTGGTGCTGACGGCCTGGGCGTCGGGCGCCACCTACCGCGGCTCAGACATGCGCGGCGGCACCGATGGCGGCCGCATCCGTCTCGCGCCGCAGAAGGACTGGGAAGTCAACGAGCCGGCGAAGCTGGCCAAGGTGCTCAACACGCTGGAAGGCATCCAGGCCGAGTTCAACAAGGCGCAATCCGGCGGCAAGAAGATCTCCATGGCCGACCTGATCGTGCTGGCCGGCTGCGCCGGTGTGGAGCAAGGCGCGAAGAACGCGGGCCATGCCGCGACGGTGCCCTTCACCCCCGGCCGCGCCGACGCGTCGCAGGAACGAACCGACGTGGAGGCCATGAAGGTGCTCGAGCCCGTGGCCGACGGGTTCCGCAACTACCTGAAGAAGGACTATGCGGTTCCCGCAGATGCGCTGCTGGTCGACAAGGCCCAGCTGCTGACGCTGACGGCGCCCGAGCTGACGGTGCTGGTGGGCGGCATGCGCGCGCTGGGCGCCAACGTCGGTGCCACCAAGCACGGCATCTTCAGCCAGAAGGAGCACGCGCTGACCAACGAGTTCTTCGTTCGCCTGCTCGACCTGAACACGACCTGGAAGGCCGTGCCCGGAGAGAACAACCTGTACGAGGGCGTTGACCGCACGACGAACGAGCGCAGGGGCAGCGCGACGCGCGTGGACCTGGCCTTCGGCAGCAACTCAGTGCTGCGCGCCCTGGCCGAGGTCTATGGCAGTTCGGATGCGCAAGAGAAGTTCGCGCGGGACTTCATCGCGGCGTGGACCAAGGTGATGAACCTGGGTCGGTTCAACGCTGCAGCCTAGCGCGATCCTCGCGCTGCCATTGCGATGCAGCGCCACCGAACGGTCGCCACGGCGCGAGCGCTCGGTGGCGCTTTCGCATGGCAGGCATCCCGAAGCGCATCGCTCACCCCTGCCCGAACTCCCGCGCGTGCTCCACCGCGTACTTGATGAGTTCCGCCTGCCCTTCGATGCCCAGCCGCCGCTTGATGCTCTGGCGGTGCGCCTCCACCGTGCGCACGCTCAACCCCAGGTCGCGCGCAATCTGCTTGCTCGATTCGCCCCTGCCGAGCGCGGTGAGGATCTCGCTCTCGCGCGGCGTGAGCAGCGGCCGCGGCGCCTGGTTGCGAAAGAGTTTCTTCGACACGGCCGGACTCAGGAAGGTGCCGCCCGCCGACACCGCCTCGATGGCGGCCACGATCTCGGCCGCGGGCGCGTCTTTGAGCACATAGCCGCGCGCGCCCACCTGCATGGCCTTCTGCACGTACTCGGGGTTGTCGTACATGCTGAGCATCACGATGTGCGGCGCTGGATGTGATGGTTGTTGATCGCGCTGCAGCACCAGCGCGGCGAGGTCGATGCCGTTCATGTCCTTCATGCCGACATCGACCAGCATGAGATCGGGCCGCAAGGTGTCGAGCAGCGCCAGCGCCTCGGCGCCGCTGCCGGCCTCGCCCACGATCTCCAGGTTGGGCATGGCGCCCAGGCGCGCGCGCAGGCCGTCGCGCACCAGCGGGTGGTCGTCCACGATGAAGAGGCGGATGGGCTTGGGCGGTGGCTGCGCCGTTGTTGTTGTTGTCGTCATTCAGGCCTCGCGCTGCGGGCCGGCACTTCGGCCACGATGGATGTGTGGCCGCGGCCCGAGCGCATCACCAGGCGCCCGCTAATGGCCTCGATGCGCTCGCGCATGTTGCGAAGGCCGATGCCGTGACGCGGGTCGAGCTGCATCGCCTCGACGTCGAAGCCCACGCCGTCGTCGCTCACCTCCAACCGCACGGCCTCTTCATTGAAGCCCAGCGAGATGTGCACGCGATGCGCCTCGGCATGCTTGCGCACGTTGGTGAGCGCCTCCTGCGTCACGCGGAAAAGCGCGGTCTTCACCTCTTGCGACAGCTCGAAAGGCTCGCCTTCGACCATGATGGACGCATCGACGCTGCCCTCTTCGCCGAACTCCTGGCCCAGCCGCTCCAGCGCTGCGGGCAGGCCCAGCGTGTCGAGCAGCGCCGGGCGCAGGCGGTGTGAGATGCGGCGCACTTCGGTGAGCGAATCGTTCAGGCGCTGCAGCGCCTTGCCGAGCGCGGGCGGCGCTGGCTGGTGGTCGCGACCAAGCGCATCGACGGCCGATTCGATCAACAGCTTGGCCGACACCAGCGTCTGGCTCGTGCCGTCGTGCAGCTCGCGCGCGAGGTGTCCGCGCTCTTCTTCCTGCGACTGCACCACGCGCCGCGCGAGCAGGCGCAGCTTGGCTTCGGCCACGCGGTGCTCGCTCAGGTTCAAGAACACACCGGCGGCGCTCACCACGCCCAGGCACAGCGCAGCAATGCCCGCAATCCACAGCAGCGTGGCGGTGACGTTGGCATTCATCTGCTTGTCGAGCGCGTCCATGGTCGATTCGATGTCGTCCAGGTACAGGCCCGTGCCGACCATCCAATTCCAGCGCGGCAGCGCCGTCACATAGCCGAGCTTGGGCGCCATCTGCGCGCTCGAGGGCTTGCGCCATTCGTACTCGACGTAGCCGCCGCCGTTTTCCTTCGCGCCCTTGATGAGATCCTGGATGGTGAAGCGACCGTGCGAATCGCGCATGTCCCAGAGGTTCTGGCCGACCAACTCGGGCTGGCGCGAATGCATGAGGGAGTTGCCCTCCAGGTCGTACACGAAGAAGTAGCCGTCGTCGCCATAGTCGAGCGCGGCCAGGCGACGCAGCGCCTCGTTGCGGGTGGCCTCGTCGTCCAGGCCCGAGTCGTACAGCGGGCGCAGGTTGCTCACGGCCAGCTCGACGTAGCTGCGCAGCTCGCTGCGGCGCTGGGCCATGTAGCTGCGCTCGATGAGGGCGCGCTCGCGCTGCGCGAGGTCGTGCTCCTGGTGGCGCACCGCGAGCGCCACGAGCACCAGTGCGACGAGCAGCGGGGCGACGGCCAGCGCGACGATCTTGGTGCGGAGGTTCATGGGGTGGGGAAGGCTACCACCCCGCCCGCACCTTCTCTCGTGCCGCGAACGCCTTGCGAAACCGCCCGCCTACTGCGTCAGCAAAAAGTCGACCTCCGTCTGAGTCTGCGGATTGGAAGGCGCAGAGGGATCCTTGAGCGTCAGTGCGGTCACGGAGAAGCTTCCGACGCCTCCTGGTGTCGAGAGTCCGTACTGAAGCTTTGCCTTCCAGGTCGTGGACGTGCTCGACAAGATCGTCGAGCCCACACCACCTTGTGCGGTCCCCCACGACACAGGCAACGAAGACTGAAGCGTCACGACATCGCCATCCTTCACGTTGAAGTTCTGCGGCTTGGGGCTGGTGCGAGCCACGCCATTGATCAGCACACTGATTTCAGGCGCCGGAAGAACGGTGACGTCATAAGGAATGCTTCCGCCTTCCACCGTGTATTGCGTGGCGCAACCGCCGTCGCTGCACAGTTTGATCGTCAGGTCGCCCTTGTAGTCCCCCGGGGCGAGCGACGTATTGAAGGAGAAGAAGTAATTGCCGTAGATGTTCTTCCCCGCGCCAAACAGCGGCTGCGTCGCGGGCAGCAATACATCGGGTCCGACCAGGAATGCAAAGACCGGTGTCGTCGGCGGATTGAGCACTGTCGCCATCAACGTGAGCGACGTTCGACCGCCGCTCAGGCCGCCGCCACTGGCAATCACCTCCCGAACCGACGAAGGCGTCACGCTGACGTTGATGGCAGGACCGGATGGCGCGTTGCCACCAGTGTTGTTTGCAGCGCCGGTTGCACCGGGCGTGCCGCCGCCCGCGGCCGACGCAGTTGCAGCGGGAGGCACGGCAAAGGCCGCTGCCGGCAGTCCTGTCCCCGATGAACCGCCGCCACCGCCACAAGCGCATAACAAAGCGGCCAAGGAAACACCTAACGCGCCCAGACTTCCCCTCAGAAAACGACTCTGCATCGCAGCCTCCCCCACTTTGTTACTTGGCGAGCACGTTATTGAGCGAACCTTGCCGCGGCCTGACCGAAGACCTCTGCATCACCTGTCTTCGCAAGCCTGCGCCGGGCGATCGTTCGGTGGGAGAAACGCCGCCTTGAGCGAATCGCTCAGCGGGAAGTCGATGACGACGCCCGTCGGCTAGCGCACCGACTTTGCCGGGCCCCTGCGCGCTCGGGGTGCGCCAGCGGCGCTTCAACGCGGGGCGGTATTCAGCAGGCCGCGTTCGTCCAGCAGCCGCATCAGTGCCAGCCGGTCGTCATGCGCGAGCAACAGATCGAGGCGACGCCCTTCCCCGGGGCGGATGCTGATGAAATCGAAGGCGTAGCCGATGCCGCTTGCATGACGATGGCGCACAAGGGCCCGTTGCAGGTCGATCTGCCATTCGTCGTCGGTGCTGCGCAACCGCGCGCCGTCGATCTCGAAGGCGCGCACGCGCTGCGGCGCGAAGTTGTCCAGCTGCGCGAAGGGAATGGCCCACACCAGCCATGCGACCAGCGGCACCAGCAGGCCGATGCCGACCACGGCCTTGAAGAAGCTGTCGGGCAAGTTCATCAGCATGGCGACGCCCATGGCGGCCGCCAGCACGTAGCCCGCCATGATCCACGCAAGAAAGCGCGCCCCGTTGAAGACCACGGCGCGCACTTGCAGGATGCCGCCTTGCGTGACGGCAGTGGCCGCCGTCTTCTGCGCGAGGTAGTACCCGATCACTTCCGCGAGTTCGTCGGCGCGCCCGGACAACATCAGTTTCTGGAAGGGCCGTGTATGGACGATCAGGTAGCTGTCGCTGTCGGGCACACCTTCGATGGCGAGCACGTCGATCCAGTCGGCATGGCCCAGGCCCTGCATCGACAGGCCGCGCTCGCCGATGTCGACCTGCGCCGCACCGTTGAACAGCGGCGGCTGGCCCCGCCGGCGCCGTCGCCACCCCTCGAACCACATCCACGCGCCCATGCCGACAACCAGCAGGACCAGCAACAGCACGATCAACCCCAACATACCGAGCACGCCGAGCACCGCGCGCCAGCCGGTGGCATCCGCGTCCAGAAGCCAGACGCCCACCGCCATCACGGGCGCCGAGCACGCCATGAAAATCAGCAAGAGAGGAACGAGGACGTCACCCGTTTCCTGCTGGGCCACGTCGATGCGGCGCGAGAAAACCGGTGGTGAACTCATCCCAAGCGGATCAAGGGGCTCAACGCCCAGTAGCGCCGGCGACCGGGGCCTGCGCAGCACGGCCCAGGAATTCGGTGGCGTAGTAGAGCAAGGCCAGCGACACGAAGCCGCCGCCGAGCAGGCACAACCCCGTCCAGCCGTGGAAGGCGTACATCGCCGCCGCAATGCCCGAAGCCACCGCCGCGCAGGTGAAGATGAACGTCATGAAAAGGCCATTGAGCCGGCCGCGCAGTTCGGGCGCCAGCATGAAGAGGCTCCGGAAGTTGAGCACCTGGCACAGCTGCACCGCGCCATCGAGCAGGATGCCCGCCGCGACCAGTCCGGCCAGTGAATGGAAGTGCATCGACACGGCGCCGAGCACAAAGGACAACAGCGCAACAACGATGGCCGCGCCCGTGGCAGGACGCGTCAAACCACGGTCGGCGAGTCGACCGGCCACCGGTGCCAGCAAGGCCCCTGCTGCACCCGCCAGCGCGAAGAGTCCGATACCCCGCTGCCCCATCCCGAACTCATGCACCAGCGCGAGCGGCACGGCTGTCCAGAAGGCTTGGAAAGCCGCGAACATCATCCCCTGGTACCAGCCGCGCCGGCGCAGCAGCGGCGTGTTCCACACGATGCCCGGGAGCGACGCCATGGTGCGCGCATAGCCGATCGACGCATGCGGCCGGCGCTCGGGCAGCACGCGCCACAGCACGGCGATGAGCGTGGCCATGAGCACCGCGGAGATCCAGAACACGGCGCGCCAGCCCAGGCTGGCGGCCACCACGCTCGCAAAGGGTCGCGCCAGCATGATCCCGCCCAGGAGGCCCGCCATGATGTTGCCGACCACCTTGCCGCGCGTGGCCTCGGGCGCGAGGTGCGAGGCGAAGGGCAGCAGCACCTGCGCCGCGACCGCGCAGGCGCCGACCACGAACGATGCCGCGAGAAAGGTCACGGCCGAATTGGAAAGCGCGATGCCCACCAAGCCGATGACCGCGCCGAACAGCGCGCCGACGATCAGCCGCCGGTTCTCGACCACGTCGGCCAGCGGCACCAACAGCAAGAGGCCGGCGCCGTAGCCGAGCTGGGTCAACGTCATGATCAAGCCGGCCAGGCCTGCATGAAGCTGCAGCGCGTCGGAGATCGGGCCGATCAGCGGCTGCGCGTAGTAGATGTTGGCCACGCACAGTCCGCAGGCCACGGCAAAGACGAAGGTCAGCGCGGGCGTGAGGCCGGCTGCGGGCGGATGGGAGGCGTTGGAAGAAGACACGAGGAATCCCGTTGGAGAGATCTGACTCAGGGGTTAACCCGAAGCCGGCTGACCATAGCACGCAGGTCCGATTTCTGCAGGCGCAAGCCCCATCAATGCAGGCTGGTCGGACGGCCCGATGCGACCCACGCGTCGAGCCCGCCGGTGAGCGGCAAGGCGCGCCGCGCACCGCGCGCCAGCAGCACGCGTGCGGCCTGTGCGGCCGACACCTCGTTGGGGCAATTGCAGTACAGCACCACGTCGCGGTTCGGGTCGATCGCGAGGTCGAGGTGGCGGTGCTGCAGCGCCTTGAGCGTGTACGGCAGCGCACCCGGAATACGGCGCGGATCGACCTGCACGCCGGCCTTGCCGCGCACGTCGATGATCAACGGCGGCTCCTCGCCGCTCAAGAGTTCGTGCAGTTCCTCGACCGAGATGCGCGGCATGCCGGTGAGCCGCATGAAGGCGCGGCGGCGCCAGTAGCGCACGGCCAGGATCACCAGCAGCAGCACCGCGATCGCGGCCGTGGCGATGCCGCCGGCCTGTGCCAGCACGGCGAGCACTTCCTGAATCTGGTCGCGGAAGACCCAACCGAGGCCGAGGAAAAGGCCCGTCCAGATGAGCGCGGCCCCCACGTCGAAGCCAACGAAGCGCCGCACCGACATGCCCAGCGCACCCGCCATCGGCGGTGCGACCACCGAGACGCCGGGCACGAACTTGGCGGCCACGAGCGACAGGCCGCCCCAGTCGGTGATGAGCGATTCACCGCGCCGCACGCAGGAGTCGGGCGACAGCGAGATGCGGCACAGGAGGCGCATGAAGCGGTAACCGAAACGGCGGCCCGCATAGAACCAGGCGCCGTCGCCCAGCAGGTTGGCGATGACCGCGGCAAGCACCACGCCGATGACCGACACATCGCCCGCAGCGAGCAGCGCCCCCGTGACCACCAGCACCGCGGCCGCCGGCACCGGCAGCCCGAGCCGGGCGGCAAAGCTGGCGACGAACACCACCAGGATCGCGTTCTGCACCAGCAGCGACATCAGCTGTGCCATGCCAGCCTTTCGGTCGATGCGCGAAGCAGTTGCGGGGTGGGAGCGGGGTTCATGCGAGCCCCGATTGTCCGGCATGGCCCAAGAACGTACCGGGCACGGGCCATTCGAGAACGCCGTTTCAGCCGGTTCGCGAGACGCTGAAAGCGAAGGTGTTCACCCCGCCCTCGCTCGACGCGCTGACCTGCCCGCCATGCATGCTCGCCACCGCCTTCACGATGGCCAGGCCCAGCCCATGGCCGTGGTGCTCGCCGCCGCCGTCGTTGCGGGCGGCGTCGACGCGGTAGAAGCGGTCGAACAGGTGCTGCAGGTGCGCCTCGTCGATGGCCGTGCCGGGGTTCGACACGGCGATCCATGTCGCTGCCGGGTCTTCGCGCAGCGTAACTGTGATCTGCGCGCCCGGCGGCGAATGCTCGATGGCGTTCTGCAGCAGGTTCGACATCGCCCGGCGGAACAGCGCGCTCTCCAGCCGCGCCTCGGCTTGGACGTCGCCCGCGATGCCGACCTGCGTGCGGCTCTCGTCGAGCACGAACTCGAAGAAGTCGATGGTCTTGCGCACCTCCTGTGCCACCGGAGTGAGCACCAGCCCGGTGGCCACTTCGCCGCGGTCGGCGCGCGCCAGAAAGAGCATGTCGTTGACGATGGAGCGCAGCCGCTCCAGGTCTTCGAGGTTGGCCTGCAGCACCTCTTCGAAGTCGCCCGCGCTGCGCTGGCGCGAGAGCGCCACCTGCGTGCTGCCGATGAGGTTGGCCAGCGGCGTGCGCAGCTCGTGCGCCACGTCGGCATTGAAGGCCTCGAGCTGGCCGTACGCCTCTTCGAGCCGGCTGAGCGCGCCGTTGAAGGCATCGGCGAGCGCGGAGAGTTCGACCGGCAGCGCCGTCGTCTGCAAACGCTGCGACAGCGTCTTGGGCCGCAGCGCCTGCGCTTCGCCCGAGAGGCGCTCCAGAGGCCGAAGCCCGACCCGCGCGATCCAGTAGCCCGCCAGCACCACCACCAGCACGCCGCCGAGCCCGAGCATCAGCAGCGCGCTCAAAAAGGTCTTGCGGGTGCGCTCATAAGGCTCCGAGTTGCGCCCCACGATGAGCCGCACCGCCGGCCGCCCCTCGAAAGGCGGAATGTGGACCGAGAGTGTGCGGAACGGCCGCTCCTGCCCCGGCAGCAGGATGCTGCTGCTGCGGCCGTTGGCTTCGCGCGTGAGGCCATCGAGCTCGGCCAGGCCCTTGCCGTACTGGAAGCGCGGGTCGTCGCTCAGCACCCAGAAGCGCACGCTGCCGTCCTCGGGCGTGAGCGCGTCCATGCGGGCCTGCACGCGCGACCAGCGGTCGGCAGTGCCGATGGCGCCGATCCAGTACTGCAGGCTCTTCAAGGTGGTGTCGAGCTCTTCGTACTGGTGGCGCTCCAGCTCGCGCACCAGCACGCCGTGCAGCGCGGCGCCGATGAGCGCGAAGGTGGCGAGCGCCGCCGCCGCGAACATCGCCACCAACCGCACGGTGATGGAGCCCTTCATGAGCTTCACAGGGCGCCGCCCTCCCCCTGGGCTTCGCTCTCCGTGTCCCTCAACTCCATCACGTAGCCCATGCCGCGGATCGTGTGCAGGAGCTTGGGGCTGAAGGGCGCATCGATCTTGTCGCGCAGCCGCTTGATGGCCACCTCGACCACGTTGGTGTTGCTGTCGAAGTTCATGTCCCACACCAGCTCGGCGATGGCGGTCTTCGAGAGGATCTCGCCCTGACGGCGCGCGAGCACGGCGAGCAGTGCGAACTCCTTGGCCGTGAGGTCGATGCGCGTCGTGCCGCGGAAGGCCTTGCGCGCGAGCAGGTCGATCTGCAGGTTGGCGATGCGCAGCTGCATGGGCTCTTGCTTGCGCCCGCGGCGGTTGAGCGCCTGCAGGCGCGCCAGCAATTCGAGGAACGAGAAAGGCTTGACGAGGTAGTCGTCCGCGCCTTCGTGCAGGCCCTTGATGCGGTCTTCGACGCGGTCGCGCGCGGTGAGCATGATGACCGGCGTCTGCTTGACGGCACGCAGTGCGCGCAGCACCGCGAAGCCGTCCTGCCCCGGCAGCATGACGTCGAGCACGATCACGTCGTAGTCGTGGGTGAGCGCCAGGTGCTGGCCGTCGATGCCGTTGTGCGCCGCGTCGACCGTGCAGCCCTGCTCGGTCAACCCCTTGGAGAGGTAGTCCGCGGTTCTCAGCTCGTCTTCGACAATCAGGATCTTCATTTCTTTCTTGTCTCGCTCCATTCGGCCGGCGACCCGTCTATCCGTGCGCCTCGGCCACTGGTGGGGCCTCGCCGGCCCGGGCGGCCTTGCGGGCCTTGCGCGCTTCCTTGCGGCGCAGGTACCAGTAATGGGCGCGATCCAAGTACAGGTAGACCACCGGCGTGGTGAACAAGGTGAGTGCCTGCGAGAGTATCAGCCCGCCGACCATCGCATAGCCCAGCGGCCGGCGCAGCTCGGAGCCCGAGCCGTGGCCCAGCATCAGGGGCAGGCCCGAGAGCAACGCGCACATGGTGGTCATCATGATCGGGCGGAAGCGCAACAGGCACGCCTGGTAGATCGCCTCCTGCGGTGCCATGCCCTGCTCGCGCTCGGCCTTGAGCGCGAAGTCGATCATCATGATCCCGTTCTTCTTCACGATGCCGATGAGCAGGATGATGCCGATCAGCGCGATCACGCTGAGGTCGTAGCCTCCCGCCATGAGGATCAGCAGCGCTCCCACGCCGGCCGAGGGCAGCGTCGAGAGAATCGTGAGCGGATGGATGTAGCTCTCGTACAGCAGGCCCAGCACGATGTACACCGCCACCAGCGCCGCGGCGATCAGGTAGGGCTGCGACGACAGCGAATCCTGGAAGGCCTGCGCCGTGCCCTGGAACGCGCCGCTCAGCGACTGCGGAATGCCCATCTCGGCCTGCGCCTTGTTGATGGCGTTGACCGCATCGCCCAGCGCATGGCCCGGCGCGAGGTTGAACGAGATCGTCACCGCCGGGAACTGGCCCTGGTGGCTGATCGAAAGGTACGCCGTCTTGCTCGTGTCCACCTTCACGAAGGTCGACAGCGGCACCTGCTGGCCCGTGAGCGGCGAGGTGAGGTACAGCTTGCTGAAGAGCGCCGGGTCCTTCTGCAGTTCGGGTGTGACTTCGAGCACCACGTGGTAGCTGTTGAGCTGCGTGAAGTACTGCGCCACCTGGCGCTGGCCGATCGCGTCGTAGAGCGTCGCATCGATGACGCTCGGCGAAATGCCGAAGCTCGATGCGCGGTCGCGGTCGATGGTCAGCACGGCCGAGGCGGCGGCGTTCTGCTGGTCGGAGGCGAGGTCGGTGATCTCGGGAATCTGCCGGAAGCGCGCGAGCAGCTTGGGCGCCCAGGTGTTGAGCTCGTCCAGATTGGAGTCGGTCACCGTGTACTGGTATTGCGTGCGCGACGAGCGCCCGCCCACGCGGATGTCCTGCCCCGCCTGCAGGAACAGGTTCACGCCCTGCACCTTGGCCAGTTGCGGGCGCAGGCGCGTGATGATCTCGTCGGCGCTCGCAGTGCGGCCCTCGTCCTTGGGCTTGAGGTTGATGTAGAAGTTGCCCGTGTTGAAGGTCGACGAACTCCCGTTCATGCCGAAGGCCGAGACGTCCGGGTCCTTGCGCACCACATCGGCCAGCTCCAGCATGCGCGCGTTCATCGAGGCGAACGAAGCGTCCTGCGCCGACTCGGCAAAGCCCGAGATGAAGCCTGTGTCCTGCTGCGGGAAGAAGCCCTTGGGAATGACCATGAACAGGAAGCCCGTGGCCGCCACCGTGGCGATGAAGACCATCAGCGTGATGAACTGGTGGTCGAGCACCACGTGCAGCCCGCGCTTGTAGCCGTTGAGCATCGCGTCGAAGCCGCGCTCGAACAGGAGGTAGAGCCGCCCGTGCTTGCGCGCATGCTCGTTCTTCAGGAAGCGCGAGCACAGCATCGGCGTGAGCGTCAGCGAGATGATCACCGACACCACGATGGTCAGCGTGACCGTCACCGCGAACTCGCGGAACAGCCGTCCCACGATGCCGCCCATGAGCAGCAGCGGAATGAACACCGCGATCAGTGACACGGAAATCGAGATGATCGTGAAGCCGATCTCGCCCGCGCCCTTGTACGCGGCCTCGAGGGGCGACATGCCCTCTTCCACGTAGCGGTAGATGTTCTCCAGCATCACGATGGCGTCGTCCACCACGAAGCCCACCGCGATGGTGAGCGCCATGAGCGAGAGGTTGTCGAGGCTGTAGCCCAGCAGGTACATCACCGCGACCGTGCCGAGCAGCGCGAGCGGCACCGTCACGCTCGGGATCAGCGTGGCCGGCACGTTGCGAAGGAACACGAAGATCACCGCCACCACGAGCGCGATGGTCAGCAGCAACGTGAACTCCACGTCGAGCACCGAGGCGCGGATGGTCTGCGTGCGGTCGACCAGCGCATTGACTTCCACCGTCGGCGGAATCGACGCCTTCAGGCGCGGCATGGCGGCGTTGATGCGGTCCACCGTCTCGATCACGTTAGCGCCCGGCTGCTTGGTGATGGCCAGCACGATGGAGCGGCCGTTCTGAATGGTGTTGCCTTCGGGTGCAGCCGCGCCCGCGTAGGCCCAGCCGGCGATCTTGGCGTTCTCGGGGCCGTCGATGGCCACGCCCAGGTCGCGCACTCGGATCGGCGCGCCGTTGCGGTAGGCGAGGATCACGTCGTTCCACGGCTGCGCCTTGAGCAACTGGTCGTTGGTGTAGACGGTGAAGCTCTGGTTCGGCCCGTCGATGGTGCCCTTGGGCGCGTTCACCGTGGCCGAAGAGAGGACCGTGCGCACGTCTTCCAGACTGAGGCCGAGCGCGGCCAGCTTGGCCGGGTCGAGCTGCACGCGCACCGCGGGCTTCTGCGCGCCGCCGATGTTGACCAGGCCCACGCCCGCGATCTGCGAGATCTGCTGCGCGAGGATGTTGTCGGCGTAGTCGTTCACCTCGGTGAGCGGGAGCGTCTTCGATTGCACCGAGAGGATGAGGATCGGCGAGTCGGCCGGGTTCACCTTGCGAAAGCTCGGCGGGCTCGGCAGGTTGGCCGGCAACTGGCCGGTGGAAGCGGTGATGGCCGCCTGCACGTCGAGCGCGGCGGCGTCGATGTTGCGGTCCAGGTCGAACTGCAGCGTGATCTGCGTGGAGCCCAGGCCGCTGGTCGAGGTCATCTGCGAGAGGCCCGCGATGAGCGAGAACTGCCGCTCCAGCGGCTGCGCCACGTTGGAGGCCATGGTCTCCGGGCTCGCGCCCGGCAGGTTGGCCGACACCTGGATCGTCGGAAAGTCGACCTGCGGCAGCGGCGCCACCGGCAGCAGCGGGAACACTGCCGCACCGACCAGCAGGATGGCCAGCGCGAGCAGCGTGGTGCCGATGGGGCGCTTGATGAATCCGGCGGAAATGCTCAATTGCCGCTCCCGGTGCTGGTCGCGACCTGGGCCGCGTTGCCGGTCTTGGTGGCCTTGGCGTCCTTTGCAGTGGACGGCGGCTCGACGATGGTGGCGCCCGCGCGCAGCTTGTACTGGCCGTCGACCACCACGCGCTGGTCGGCCGCGAGGCCCTTGTCGATCACGGCCACGCCGTCGGCGATCTGCAGCACATGCACCGGCACGTTGTTGACCTTGTTCTCGGCATCGACCACCCAGATGTAGGTGCTGTCCTGGCCGCGCTGCACGGCGGCGGCGGGCACGGTCAATGAATCGGGCCGGCGGTCGAGGTCCAGCCGCACGTTGACGTACTGGCCGGGCCACAGTGTGTGCTGCGGGTTCGCGAAGCTGCCCTTGAGCTGCACCGTGCCGTTGGTGGTGTCGATCTGGTTGTTCAGCAGGATGAGCTTGCCGGCACCGAGCATCTGGTTGCCGGCACGGTCGTAGGCCACCACCGCGAGCGGCTGGTTGCTCTGCTGTTGCACGCGGTTGATGTCTTGCACTGCCTCCTCGGGCAGCGTGAACTGCACGGCGATCGGGTCGATCTGGTTGATGACGACCAGCCCGTTGGTGTCGGCCGCATGCACGATGTTGCCGGGGTCCACCAGCCGCGCGCCGACGCGGCCGTTCATCGGCGAGACGATGCGGGTGAAGCTCAGTTGCACCTCGGCGTACTGCACCTGCGCGGCGTCGGTCTGCACGGTGGCGGCGAGCTGGTTGACCAGCGCCTTCTGTGTGTCGAGCTGCTGCTGCGTGGCGGCGTCCTGCGCGATGAGCGTGGTGTAGCGCTTCAGGTCCGCGCGCGCATTGGCGAGTTGCGCCTCGTCCTTCGCCTTGGAGGCCTCTGCCTGCGCGAGCTGCGCCTGCAGCGTGCGCGGGTCGAGCTGCGCGAGCAGCTGGCCGGCCTTCACGTCCTGCCCTTCGGTGAAGCCGACCTTGTCGAGCTGCCCGTCGATGCGCGCCTTGACGGTGACCGTGGCCATCGAGGCGACGGTGCCGATGCCCGAGCGGTAGACCTGTACGTTCTGCGGCGTGACGCGCGCGGTCGTTACCTGCACGGGCGGTGTCTTGGGTGCTTCGGGCTTGGCGCCGAAAGCCTTGTTGTGGTTGAGCGCCCAGGCGCCGCCGCCCAGAACGATCACAAGCGTGGCTGCCGCGACCCAGGTCGAGCGGCGCTGAAGAGGAGCTGAGGTTGTCGTCGTCATGGCATCAATTTCCGGAAGTCGTTGCAGCGTCAGCGGTGGCGTTCCAGCCGCCGCCCGTGGCCGCGATCAGCGAGACGCTGGCCGCGAGCTGGCGGCCAAGCACCTGCGCTGCAGCGCGCTGGTTGGTGAGCGAGAGCTGCTGCGCCGTCACTACGCTGAGGTATGTGGCGGTGCCGGCGCGGTACTGGCTCAGAGCCAGCCGCTCGGCGAGTTGAGAGGCTTGCACGGCCTGCGCCTGCAGCGCGGATTCGCGGTCCAGCACGCGCAGCGTCGCAAGGTTGTCCTCGACCTGCTGGAAGCCGCCGAGCACGGTCTGCTTGTATTGCGCGACCGAGGCGTCGTACGCGGCCATAGCCTGGTCGGTGTGCGCCTTGCGCAAGCCCCCGTCGAACACCGTCTGCGCAAGCGCTGCGCCGAGCGACCACACGCGGCTGGGCGTATTGAAGAGCGAGGCGAGGTTGCCGGCGCTGAAGCCGCCGCTCGCGCTCAGCACGATCTGCGGGTAGTACGCGGCCTTGGCCACGCCGATGTTGGCGTTGGCGGCCTGCACGCGGCGCTCGGCGCCGGCGATGTCGGGACGGCGTTCGAGCAGTTCCGAAGGCAGGCCCGCGGGCGTGACCGGAAGCTGCACGCGGAGCGCGGCAGTCGACGAGAGCGAGGCGGGCGTCGTCTGTGTGGATGAAGCGAGCGGCGCCAGCGAGAAGGACGCGGGCGCCTGCCCCGTCAACACGGCAACGGCGTGTTCGAGCTGGCTGCGCTGCGCTTCGAGATCGACGGCTTGCGCTTCGGCGGTCTTGAGCTGGCTTTCCGCGAGCGCAACGTCGGAGCGCAGCACCGTGCCGGCCGCGTACTGGTGCTGCGTGAGCTCGAACGCCTTGGCGTAGGCGGCCGTGGTGCTGGCGTACAGGTCGCGCTGCAGGTCGATGACGCGGATCTGCAGGTAGTCCTGCGCAAGCGTGGTCTGGATGCTGAGGCGGGCGCCAGCCAGGTCATCGGCGCTGGCCTCCGTATTGGCATTGCCGGCCTCGACGGAACGGCGCACGGCGCCCCACAAGTCCGGCTCCCAACTCGCGGCCAGGCCGAGGGTGTCGGTGGTCGTGCGCTTGATGGCGCCGGTGCTGTTGGTCTGCGCGCGGTTGGCGCCTGCGTCGAGGCCGATGGTCGGGAAGAAGCCCGCATGCGCGGCGGCGGCGATGGCCTGCGCCTCGCGGTATTGGGCTTCGGCGATGCGGATGTTCTGGTTGGCGGCGTTGGCCTGCACGACCAGTGCGCTCAGCGTGCTGTCGCCGTAGGCCTCCCACCAGGGATGGCTGGCATCGATGACCTGCGGTGTCGCGGTCTTCCAGGGGCCTGTTTCCTTGTAGGCGACCGGGACGTCCATCTGCGGGCGGACGTAGTCGGGGCCGACGGCGCAGCCGGCGAGGAGCAGTGCGGCGAGGGCTATCGGCGCGAGCACCCTGCGCGATGGGGAGTTGGCAGGAGAGAGAACCATGGTGGGTTCACTCTAAGAACCCGGTTCAAACGCTTCGCTGTCGATTAACTGACAGTTCTGACAGTTTCCGGTTTTGCTCCCTCCCCCGCTGGGGGAGGGTTGGGGTGGGGGCACAGCGGCGCTCGCTTTGAGCGCTCTGCCTGCCCCCATCCCAGCCTTCCCCCAGAGGGGGAAGGAGCAAGGCAAGGATCAGCGCGGCGCGTCGCCCTTGCGGTACTCGGCCGTCAGCTCGTCCAGCTTCTGCTTGAGCGCCGGATCGAGCTTGTACTCGGCCGCAGCAATCGTCGCGTCCAGCTGCTCCGGCCGGCTCGCACCGAGCAGCGGCGCGGTGATCAGCGGGTTCGCCATCACCCACGCCACCGCCAGCGTCGCGAGCGGCACGCCCGCTTCGTCGGCCAGCTTGTGCAGCTGCGTCACGGTGTTGAAGCTGCGCTCGTTCCAGTAGCGGTCCTGGTACATGCCGCCGGCCGTGCCGAGCGTGAAGCGGGTGTTCTCCTCAGGCTTGGCGCCGGGCTTGTACTTGCCGGTGAGCAGGCCGCCGGCCAGCGGGTTGTAGGGAATCACGCCCAGGCCCTCTTCGCTCGCGAGCGGCAGCAGCTCGCGCTCGATCTCGCGGAACAGCAGGCTGTAGCGCGGCTGTACCGACACGAAGCGGGTGAACCTGTGCAGGTCGGACTTGCCGAGCGCGCGCGCCAGGCGATAGGCCAGGAAGTTCGACACGCCGATGTAGCGCGCACGGCCCGACTTCACGATCACGTCGAGCGCCTCGAGCGTCTCTTCGAGCGGCGTCTCGCGGTCGTCCATGTGCAACTGGTACAGGTCGACGTGGTCGGTCTTCAGCCGCTTGAGCGAGAGGTCGATCGCGTCCAGCAGGTGCTTGCGCGATGCGCCCTGGTCCCAGGGATTCGGGCCGACCTTGTTGACGGCTTTGGTGGCGACCACGAATCGGCGGCGACCCGCGGGGCCCTGCTTCTCGAGCCAGTTGCCGATGATCTCTTCGGTGCGGCCGGTGGTCTCGACAGTGCCGCCGAGCGGGTACACGTCGGCAGTGTCGAGAAAGTTGATGCCGCCTTCGGCTGCCTTGTCGAGGATCTGGTGCGACACCGTCTCGTCGGTCTGCAGGCCGAAGGTCATGGTGCCCAGGGCGAGGCGGGAGACGGTGAGGCCGGTGCGGCCCAGGCGTGTGGTGGGGATGCTCATGGAGGAAGCCTCGTTCGCTGGATGAAACGCGGATGAAAAAATGACGAGCGCCTCGGGGAAAGCGAGGCGCCGGTCATCTTAGTCATTGAAGCGAAAACGCGCAGGCGCCGGGCATCGCCATCCGCGATGTGGGCTGTTTCTTCACTTCAGAACGCAGCGATCTCCGTCACGCTGTTCCAGTCGCTCGCGGTGCTGCCGTGGCCCACGATGCGCACATAGCGCGTGCTCGCATCGGGAATGTCGTAGTACTCCATGCCCGCGGTCTGGCCGCTGCTGCGTCCCTGCCAGCGCGGAGTCCACGCGAGGCCATCGGTCGAGGTTTCGATGTCGAAGCGCACGCTGCGCTGGTCGCCCAGGTAGAACGACACGCCGACCTTGTGCACGAGCGCGCCCGCGCCGAGGTCGATGCGCAGCCACTGACCATCACCCTGCGCGCTCCAGCGCGTGGCGGGGTTGTTGTCGGTGGCGCCGGTGGCGGGGTTGCCGACTTGCGCGCTGCTGGCCGTCACGCCCAGCGTGGCGAGCGGCGCGAGGCCCGGCGGCAGGCGACGTGCGCGCAGCATGGCCTCGAGCAGGTAGTAGTCGCCCCAGCCGGTGCCCTGGTTGTAGAGCCCTTCGTTCTTGTGATAGCTCGACTGCAGCAGCAGCGCCTGTGTGTTGCTCGGGCTGCCGAGGTTCGCGAGGTACGGCGCGCTCAGCACCGCGCCGAGCAAGGTCTTCGCGGCATTGCGGTAGGTGGTGGCGCGCGTGGCGTCGGTCTCGAGGAGCGAGAGTTCCATCAGGCCGCTCGCGGCGATGGCGGCCGCGGAGCTGTCACGCGGTGCGTTGGGAATGGCGGGGTCGTTGAAATCCCAGAACGGCACCGTGTCCGCCGGCAGGTGGCCGATGAACCAGTCGGCCATGCGCCGCGCGGTGTCGAGGAACTGCTGCTCGCCGGTGAAGCGGTAGGTGGTCGTGAAGCCGTAGATGCCCCAGGCCTGGCCGCGCGCCCAGGTCGAACTGTCGGAGTAGCCCTGCACCGTGGAGCGCGACTTCACCGCGCCGGTGGTCGGCGAATACACGACCAGGTGGTAGCTGCTGCCGTCGGGCCGCACATGGTTCTGCATGGTCTTGATCGCGTGGCTGCGCGCGCGGTCGTACAGCGAGCTCGGGCCGCCGTGGGTCGAGGCCCAGAACATCAGCTCGATGTTCATCATGTTGTCGATGATCACCTGGAAGTTCGTGGTGTCGCTGATCGATCCCCACGAGCGCACGGCGCCCACGTCGGGGTCGTAGCGGCTCGAGAGCGAGTTGGCCGTGGTCAGGATGGTCTGCAGGTAGCTCGCGTTGCCGGTCATGCGATAGCCGTTGCCGTACGGCGTGAACACCATGAAGCCGACATCGTGCGTGCTGGTGTTGGTCGATTGGTTGCCCATCCCGGTGGTCCACGCGGCCGCGCGCGTGTCCCAGCCCTGCGTGGCGTTCTGTGCCTGCAGCATCCAGAGCGACGAGGGAAAGAAACCGCTGATCCAGTTGCCCGAGCCCGCGTACTGCCAGGCCTGGGCCGCGTCGGTGCTCGTGACGATCGGGTAGGAGGCCTTGTTGCTGCGCGCGGCGATGGGCGTGTCCTGCTGGGCGGCGACGGCCCAGCCGTTGCGGATCTTCAGGTCCAGCGGGTCCTCGGCCTGCGCATGGGCCAGGGGTGCGGAAAGTGCGAGCGCGAACAGGGCTGCGCGCGAAAAAGACATCTGCATCGGTTGTCTCCGTTGAGTTGTTGTCGGCGCGGGCCATTGGACAGGTGGTAAGGCCACTTGGCAATCTCTGATGCATCATGGTTTACCCAGGGCCGGTGTCGGGGGATGCGCCGCCGGGGCGCGAGCCGCTCCGTTTAAGCTCCCATCCGACACACGCGCACCCCGAATGAGCAAACCTCCTTTCCGAGCCATCGAGACCAAACGGCTGTACCGGCAGATTGCCGAGCAGATCAGGGAGCACATCGACAGCGGCCACTACGCGCCCGGCTCGCGGCTGCCGGCCGAGCGCGAATTGGCCGAACTGCTCGGCGTGAGCCGGCCTTCGGTGCGGGAGGCGCTGATTGCGCTGGAGATGGAAGGATTGGTCGCGCTGCGTGCGGGCACCGGGGTCTTCGTGCAGGAACATCATCTGCGCCGGCGCGAGCTTCCGCTGGCCAAGGGGCAGACAACACCCGGCCCGTTCGACGTGCTGGCCGCGCGCATCCTGGTGGAAGCCGAATGCGCAGCGCTGGCTGCGCGGCATGCGACGCCGGAGCAGTTGCAGCAGCTCAAGTCGATCCTCGCGCAGATGAAAAAGCAACCCACGCACAGCCCCGAGGCGACGGCGCTGGACGAAGGCTTTCACCTCTGCATCGCCGAGGCCAGCGGCAATGCCGCGCTGCAGTTGCTGGTGCAGCAGCTGTGGGCGCAGCGCACGGGCGAGCTTTACACGCAGCTCGAATCGCACTTCGTTGGTGAATCGATCTGGCAGCTGGCGCTGCAGGAGCACGAGACGCTGGTGGACGCCATTGCGGCCAGGGATGCGAGCGCCGCACGCAAGGCGATGCAGGTGCACCTGCGCAATGCGAAGGTGCGCTTCGCGTCGAACCGGGAACCGGGCGGGTAGTTTCCCGCCCTCAGCTCAGGGCAATCAGCCGGCCGAGCCTTCGTAGGCGGCGACGCGCGGACGGCGCGCATCGGCCCGCGCACTCATCACGCCCCAGCCGAAGATGCCGATGCCCGCGAGCGCGAGCAGTGCGCCGACCCAGCCCGTCGAGGTCCAGCCCAGGCCCGCCGAAATGGCAACGCCGCCGAGCCACGCGCCGAGCGCATTGGCCATGTTGAAGGCCGAGTGGTTGAGCGCGGCGGCGAGCGTCTGCGCATCGCCGGCCACGTCCATCAGGCGGATCTGCAAGGCCGGGCCGATGGCCACGGTGGTGCCGATGAGAAACACGCCGATGGCGGCCGTGACCACGTGCTGCGCCGCGAAAGTGAAGAGCGCAAGCACTACCGCCGCGTACACGAGCACGCCGGCGATGGTGCGCATCAGCGACTTGTCCGCGAGGCGCGAGCCGACGATGTTGCCGGTCACCATGCCCAGGCCGAACAGCGCGAGCACGAAGGGCACGTTGTGCACCGACAGGTGGGCCACCTCGGTGAGCGTGGGCTTGATGTAGCTGAAGACCGCGAACATGCCGCCGAAGCCGATGGCGCTGATGCCGAGCGTGAACCACACCTGCTTGCGCTTGAACGCGCCGAGTTCGCGCCATGGGCTGGCTCCGACCGCGGCGGCGATGTCGGGCACGTCGCGGCGCACGAGCACGATGGCCAACAGCGCGATCAAGCCGACGAACACGAAGGCCGCGCGCCAGCCGAAGAACTGGCCGAGCCATGCGGCGATGGGCACGCCGACCAGCGTGGCGCCGGTGAGGCCGAGCATCACGAGGCCCACGGCGCGCGCACGCCGCCCGGGCGGCGCGAGCGTGGCGGCCACGAGCGCGGCCACGCCGAAGTAGGTGCCGTGCGGCAGGCCCGTGGCAAAGCGCAGCAGGTTGAGCGAGAGGTATCCGGGTGCCATCGCGCTCGCGAAATTGCCGGCCGCGAACACGGCCATCAGCGCGATCAGCAATGCGCGGCGGCCCCACCCTGCCGCGAGCACGGCGAGCACCGGGGCGCCGACGACCACGCCGAGCGCATAGGCGCTGATGACGTGGCCGGCCTGCGGAATGCTGACATCGATGTCGCGCGCGACCTCGGGCAAGAGGCCCATGATCACGAATTCGCCCGTGCCGATGGCGAAGCCGCCGACGCCGAGCGCAAGCACGGCCCGCAGGAAATTGACGGGCTTCGACGACGAAGGGGACGAAACGGGAATGGCGGTGTCCGCACTGTCCAGCACGGGTGGGGAGGCGTTCAAGGCCAGGCTCCTGGGAGGGCGCCCGGCGACGACGGGCAGTCTCGAATTTTAGGGTAAACCCTCAATCGAAGCCGATACGCAGATTCCAAGACCCTGCATCGGCGGGGCCTCGCAGGCCCTGCCGATGGTCGATCAGATCGCCACGAGCTGGCGCACGCCCTGCGCTTCCATGTCCTTGCCCAGGCCGCGCGCTATGACTTCGCCGCGTTCCATCACAAGGTAGTCGTCGGCCAGCTCCTGCGCGAAGTCGTAGTACTGCTCGCACAGCACGATGGCCATGTCGCCGCGATCCGCCAGCATGCGGATGACGCGGCCGATGTCCTTGATGATGCTCGGCTGGATGCCTTCGGTGGGCTCGTCGAGGATCAGGAGCTTGGGCTTGGGCGCAAGGGCGCGGGCGATGGCCAGCTGCTGCTGCTGCCCGCCCGAAAGATCGCCGCCGCGCCGGTTGATCATTTGCTTCAACACGGGAAACAGCTCGAACAGTTCCGATGGAATCGGCGTGCTGCCGCTCTTGTAGGCCAGCCCCATGCGCAGGTTTTCTTCGACCGTGAGCCGCGCGAAGATCTCGCGGCCCTGCGGCACGAAGCCGATGCCCGCCCTCGCGCGGTCATAAGGCGTGGCCTTCTGGATCGGCTTGCCTTCGAGTTCGATGCTCCCGCTCTTGATCGGCACGAGGCCCATCAGCGACTTGAGCAGCGTGGTCTTGCCCACGCCGTTGCGGCCCAGCAGCACGGTGACCTTGCCGAGCGTGGCTTCGAAGCTCACGTCCCGGAGGATGTGCGAGCCGCCGTAGTACTGGTGGATGTTCTTGACTGTCAGCATGGCTTCGGTTCCTCCGTCAGCGGCCCAGGTAGACCTCGATCACGCGCTCATCGGCCTGCACTTCATCGAGCGTGCCCTGCGCGAGCACCGAGCCATCGCACAGCACGGTGACGATCTCCGAGATGGTGCGGATGAAGCTCATGTCGTGCTCCACCACCATCAGCGAATGCTTGCCCTTGAGGGTGAGGAACAACTCGGCGGTGCGGGCGGTTTCTTCATCCGTCATGCCAGCCACCGGCTCGTCGAGCAGCAGCAGCTTCGGGTCCTGCATCAGCAGCATGCCGATCTCAAGCCACTGCTTCTGGCCGTGGCTCAGGTTGCCTGCCAGGCGCGACACGCTGTCGGCCAGGTGGATCGTCTCCAGCACTTCGGCCAGCCGGTCGCTCTGCGCAGAGTCGAGCCTGAACAGCATCGAGGCGCGCACACCCTTGTTGGTCTTCAACGCGAGCTCGAGGTTCTCGAACACGGTGAGATGCTCGAACACCGTCGGCTTCTGGAACTTGCGGCCGATGCCCAGCTGCGCGATGTCGGCTTCACGGTGGCGCAAGAGGTCGATGGTGCTGCCGAAGAACACGGTGCCCGAGTCGGGCCGCGTCTTGCCTGTGATGATGTCCATCATCGTCGTCTTGCCCGCGCCATTGGGGCCGATGATGCAGCGCAGTTCGCCCGGTGCGATGTCCAGCGAGAGCTTGTTGATCGCCTTGAAGCCGTCGAAGCTCACGCTCACGTCTTCGAGGTACAGGATGCGGCCGTGCGTGATGTCGACCTCGCCCGGCGTGGCGATGCGGCCGAAGCCGGCCTCGCGGCCACCCGACTCGGTGCTGCCGCTCGCGTAGGGAACGCCGTGGGCACGGGCCGCGCGCTCGGCGCCGGCTTCCATCAGGTCGGGCGTCATGCGCGGACTCCCTTCACGTCGGCGGCGAGCGGCGCGTGCAGCGCCTCTGGCTCCATGCCCTGCCCTGCGGCCATGGCGCGCTGCGCTTCTTCGCGGCCTGCGCTCGGCGCGGCCGGTGCCGCCTTCTCGCGCGACAACCACTTCTTCACCAGACCCACGATGCCGTTCGGCAGGAACAGCGTGACGGCGATGAACAAGGCGCCCAGGAAGTACAGCCAGTACTCGGGGTAGGCGACGGTGAGCCAGCTCTTGGCGCCATTCACGATGAACGCACCGATGATCGGCCCGATCAAGCTCGCGCGCCCGCCGACTGCCGCCCAGATCGCGATCTCGATGGAGTTGGCCGCGCTCATCTCGCCCGGGTTGATGATGCCGACCTGCGGCACATACAGCGCACCGGCCACGCCGCACATCACGGCCGAGATCACCCAGATCGTGAGCTTGTAGGGCAGCGGGTTGTAGCCCGAGAACATCACGCGTGTTTCCGCATCGCGGATGGCCTGCAGCACGCGGCCGAACTTGCTGCCGATGAGCCACTTCGCGAAGAGGAAGAAGCCCAGCAGCGTGAGGCCGGTGAGCGCAAAGAGCGTCATGCGCATCTCCTGCGTGGCGATCGGGATGTTCAGAATGCGCTTGAAGTCGGTGAAGCCGTTGTTGCCGCCGAAGCCCGTCTCGTTGCGGAAGAACAGCAGCATCGCCGCGAAGGTCATGGCCTGCGTGATGATCGAAAAATACACGCCCTTGATGCGCGAGCGGAAGGCAAAGAAGCCGAACACGAAGGCGATGACGCCCGGCACCGCGACGATGAGGATCAGCGTGGCGATGAAGCTGTCGCTGAAGGTCCAGTGCCAGGGCAGCGTCTTCCAGTCTAGGAACACCATGAAGTCCGGCAGGTCGCTCTTGTAGTTGCCGTCGCGGCCGATCTGGCGCATGAGGTACATGCCCATCATGTAGCCGCCGAGCGCGAAGAAGAGGCCGTGGCCGAGCGAGAGGATACCGGTGTAGCCCCAGATCAGGTCCATGGCGAGCGCGCAGATGGCGTAGCACATGATCTTGCCGACGAGCGCCACGGCGTAGTCGCTCATGTGCAGCGGGCTGTCGACCGGCACCCACATGTTGAGCACCGGCGCCACGGCGCACACCACGATCAATGCGACGAAGAAGGCCGTCCAGCCCTTGCCGCTCAACAGCGGCCCTTTGGTTGGCAACGTGACCTTGCTCATGCTTCTGCGCTCCGGCCCTTCATCGCGAAGATGCCTTGCGGACGCTTCTGGATGAAGATGATGATGAAGACAAGCACCGCGATCTTCGCGAGCACCGCGCCCGCCCAGCCTTCGATGAACTTGTTGAGAATGCCCAGCCCCAGCGCCGCATACACGGTGCCCGCG